>Ga0115002_10001176_pt1 | contig 36456 bp, 43 predicted proteins | sample ArcticOcean_MG_C_8_FD_89576 | JGI IMG/M metagenome (GOLD analysis project Ga0115002, IMG submission 89576) | Marine microbial communities from western Arctic Ocean - ArcticOcean_MG_CB11_86 | ecosystem: Environmental > Aquatic > Marine > Oceanic | place: Arctic Ocean: Canada Basin | collected... | reverse complement strand
GGGTAGCCCGCACGTGTTCGTGACGCGCCTGTACACGCCGTCTACGACCGACTCTACGCCGGGGATCGTGCGCAGCTCCAGAAACTCAAGTACGGCGACAAAATCGAACTCGACGGGGCACGGAATCCGCAGCCGAAGCCCGCCATCCACCACGAGTCGATCAACTTTCCGGCGCTTCTTCCTCAGCTCCCGTGGCGTGAAGTAAAACACCCCCATCATCACCCGGTTCATCTGCCGGACGCTTCTGAACCCGGACGCATCTGAGATATCGGAAATCGTCAGATTCGTCTCGTCCAGTAGCCTGCGAGCGAAGTGGGCGCGCCGGGACTGAGCGACCAGCGCCGGTGTCGCTCCGATGTGATCCTCAAACAGCCGGTGAGGTGACGTGAACTGATCCCGAGTCGTCGTCCCATGACGTCCGTCGTGTTGTCGTCCATGAAGCCATCGATGATGAGCATCAGGGCCTGGCGGACGACATCCGGCGTCGTGCCGTCGATGAGCACATCAGCGCGCCGATCCGGACGGCACAAAAGGCACGGTCTGAACCCAGTCGCCTGTGCAGCGATCGCCGACTGATAAGGGGCGTGATTTTCGGGCTTTGGACGTCCGGAACAACCAGCCCGGCAGTAGATGCCGGTGGTGAAAACAGCGTTCACTTCACGTGGACCTAATTTGACAAGGCTCATGACAACATTCTGCCAACATAGTTAGCTTTGAATTAGACATATTCAGACACGATTCCGTCCTTGTTGCACAGCCGTCTGAATATGTCCAATTAGGTGGATCTTCCGGGCCTAACGTAGTTCCCATGGAAACGCCCCGCACCGGAGCTGCAACGAGCCCCGATAAAGCAATATTTACGACCACGGACTGGTCGCTTCTGGCGATCATTTCACTCATCTGGGGCTCCGCGTTTCTATGGACGGCAATAGCACTGGAAGGTTTTTCGGCGGAGGCCGTGGCCTTCTTGAGGGTCGCACTTGGCGCGGCCGGGCTGGCGCTGATATCGTCCGCACGACGCCGTGTCGATCGTGAGGACTGGCTGAAGATACTCATCGTCGCCATCGCTGGTAACGCCGCGCCTGCGCTACTGTTCGCTACGGCAATCGAGACGGTGGACTCTGCGGTGGCCGGGATGTCTGTAAGCGCCGTGCCGCTGGTCAGCCTCTTCATCTGGATACTGATAAACCGGTCGCTTCCGGCGCGCATCCAGCTTCTCGGGCTTGCAGTCGGATTCGCCGGCGTCGCGCTCATGGCGACCCCTCACCTCATCGGGTCTGAGGCCGCTCCATTTGGAATCGGCCTACTGGCGCTTGCCACACTTGGCTACGCCGTCACGCAGAACGTGATCGGCCCGTTACAACGCAAATACGGATCGACACCCGTGGTTTTCTGAGCGCTCATGATCGGCTCTGTCGCTCTTTTGCCTCTCGGCGTCACAGGCTTACAGGACTCAAATCTTGACGCACGCACTATCGTAGCGATCGTGGTTTTGGGCGTGATCGCCACGGGCCTCGCAAGATCGTTAGCCGTCTTCCTGACAGGCCGTGTCGGGGCGGTCCGCGGCGCCGTCCATGCATACTTCATCCCGGTGCTCGCGGTCGTATTCGACATCCTACTCTTCGGCGAGAAATTGACCGCCATAGAACTGGCCGGGCTCCCGGTCGCGCTGGCAGGCGGGTACCTTGTCACCGCTGTATACAACGTCTTAGAAGGGAGAGCGTCCCTAATGTACTGGGGCTGGCGTACACGCTTGACCGCGGTTTGAAGGCAGCACACAGGTTGCGTAAAGGATCCCTCGCATCATGACCGAAGACCGACATTACATAACGGTTCTGGACAGCCAGTTCGGAGAGTTGACGCTCATCGCCACCGATAAGGGACTCCGAGCGGTGAGGTGGCCCACCGAGATGGCAAATCGGGCGCCGCTGCCGGATGAGATCACAGGCCAACCGGACCATCCCATGTTGCGAGCCACGCGAGATCAACTGCTGGAGTACCTCGGAGGCGAACGAAAGTCTTTCGATCTGCCGTTCGATCTACGAGGTACCGTGTTCCAGGAAAAAGCGTGGCTGGCGCTCGCATCCATTCCGTACGGCGCTACCACGACTTACAGCGAACAGGCGGCACGGCTGGGAAGGCCGAAGGCCGCCCGCGCAGTTGGCGCAGCAAACGGTCGAAACCCGATCTCGATCATCCTGCCCTGCCATCGCGTCGTAGGCGCTAGCGGGCACCTTACCGGGTTTGCCGGTGGCCTTGATACCAAGAAACAGATACTGGAGTTCGAAAAAGAGAACGCTGTCCCCGGGTGAAGAGCCAAACGGCCCGAGCAATTGCCGGATTCATGCCCGCGCTCATCTGTATCGTCCTGCATCAAACTCTGTAATCGTGGGCCAACAGGCTCCATACCGATCAAGATAGAACAATACGGACGAATATTTGTCGATTACATCCTCGTTCACGTTGAATAGCGCTTTGAGGCATCGAAAGATGCTGCTTGGAGCAGCGGCCCTTGTGGCGATTGTCGCGGCCGCCTGCGGAACGGATTCCGGGGCCGCTCAACCGGCACCAACCGTCTCACCGGGCGCAACAGCAACCGCCATTTCGCCTGACCCGGGTTTTACGGCAACAGCGACGCCCACTGAAGGGCCTGTCCCGACCGAGGACGGTCTGCTGGCGGAAGTCGGGCCCAACGAACGTGCCCTGGCCAGCGCGCTCATAGGACAGGGCTGGGAGACCGATTTCACACGATTCGCCGCCGACCTGGATGTACGCAACCTCAGCTCCGGCGGAGTTCCACGCGACGGCATCGGCTCGATAGACGCGCCACGCTTCGCACCTGTTTCAGACGCTCCCGATTACATGCGAGCCGAGGAACCGGTCATCGTCCTGAAGTTGAACGGCGACGTGCGGGGCTACCAGCTATCGCTCATGACCCAGCACGAGATCGTGAACGATGTTGTCGGCGGCGAGCCGGTACTGGTCACCTTCTGCCCGCTCTGCAACACTTCGCTGGTGTTCCCGCGCACCCTTCCGGACGGCACGGTCCTAGAGTTCGGAGTGTCCGGGTTTCTCCAGAACAGCGATCTGATCATGTACGACCGCCAGACGGAATCCCTGTGGCAGCAGATCACCGGAACAGGCCTGATCGGGACCCACGCAGCGACACAGCTCGAGTTCTTGCCCGTCTCTATCTCATCGTGGATCGACTTCAGCACTTCGTACCCGGACGGGCAGATACTGCTCCGGCCTTCCGACACAGAGCGGCACTCCGTTACCGGCCGGCCGCTGTCACGTAACTACGACCGGCCTCCGTACGCCGGATATGACAGCATCGACAGTTCGCCCTTCCTTTTCCAGGGACCCTTCGACGGCAGGCTGCTCCCGATGGAGCGGGTCGCCAGCGTGACCGTGGGCGATCTCGATATCGCCTACCCGTACTCTTTCCTCGCCGAGCAGCCGGTTATCAATGATGTGGTCGGCGAAACACCCGTCGTCGTATTTTTCGACAACGGCACAGAATCGGTGTTCACGGCAAGAAACGGTGATTTCTCCAAATCCGGTTCCACAACCCTGTTCCAGCGGTCCGTCGATGGCACGGTTTTGACCTTTGATCTGGTTGACGGCGTGATAACTGACAACGAAACCGGGACTACATGGTCCTTATTCGGCGCCGCACTGGAAGGCGAACTGGCGGGCACTCAGCTTGAACCGGTCGTCCATGCCGCCCACTTCTGGTTCGCATGGGCGGCGTTCATACCTGACACGGAGATACGCGCGACCTCTGACTCCCTGACACTCGGGCCGTCTGAGATCGTCTCGCCGGGATGATGGTGGAAGGGGAAGCCTGGGGTGAGCGATGCTGACGTTTAGCAGGACTAGGGTCTCGCTCTACTTCGCAGCGGGGAGCGTCGCCTCCATAACTGTCGCTTGCAGTTCAAGCGGTTCGGAAGATGCGGCCTCAGCTAACCTCAAACAGACAACCGCTCCCACTGCCACCCAGACGCCGGAAACACCTGACCCGGAAGACCGACCCCGGAGGGCACGCTCGCCGAGCAGATCAGGGACGGCTGGTTTCAGGAGCGCGTAAACGACGGCTGGAATTTCGATATCACCTCGTTCGTCCCGGACATCAAGGTCGACCTCTTCACCAAACCGTCCGTCCTCGACAAGGACGGCATCCCGTCCATCGACACTCCTGAATACGCGACGGCCAACTCGGCCCCCGACTATCTCCGCCCGGAAGAGCCCGTGATACAGGTCAACATCAGCGGCGATGCACGGGCGTTCCCGCTCTCGATCCTCATGTGGCACGAGATCGTCAACGACACGATCGGCGGCGAGCCTGTGACCGTCACATTCTGCCCCCTCTGTAACAGCTCCATCGCTTTCTCAGGCAAATATGAGGGACAACGACTCGACTTCGGCACCACAGGTTGGATCTCCAACGCCGACCTGGTGATGTACGACCGTCAAACCGAGACCTGGTGGCAGCAGGTCACCGGCAAAGGGGTAATCGGTGAGTTAGCTGGCACGACCCTGATCTTCCTTCCATCGGCCATCGTCGGCTGGGCTGAATTCGCCGATCGATATCCAGACGGCAAGGTGCTCCTGAGGCCGACTCCCGGAACGCTTCATCCGATTTCCGGGATGGAGATTACGCACAACCGGACTTACGACGAACCGCCATACTCCGGGTACGACGTGGCCCGATCCCTACCGCTCTTCTTCACGGGATCGTTCGATCGTCGACTCCAGCCGATCGACCGCGTTGCTGCCCTCGACTTCGATGGCGAGTCGGTTGCTTACCCGTTCAGAGCCCTCGCCGTCGAACCGGTCGTAAATGACCTGGTGGGCAACCAGGAAATCGTGATCTTTTATGACGACGGCACGGAGTCGGCGTTCAGGACCAGCACACGCGGCCAGAACTATCAGACGAGCGGTTCGACAATGATGTTCTCTAGAAAGGTCAACGGGCTGACTTTGACCTTCTCCGTCGAAGAAGCCGGAACAATCACCGACGCCGAAACCGGGACTACATGGGACAAGTTTGGGACCGCCTCCGAGGGTGAACTTGCGGGCGTCCAGCTGGAGGCCCTGGTCCACGGTCAGGAGTTCTGGTTCGCCATCTCAACCTTCCGGCCGGACACCGAGGTCCGCCTGAGAAAGCTACTAGCAGCGAAGTAAACGTCTCGACGTTGCCCCGGTGTGGTGATACGTTTCGCCGATCACACATCCCGAAAATTTCGATGATCGCAGCCAAACGGAGTCAGCGCAAACTTGACCATCACAACGGACGCCGTCGTAATCGGCGGCGGCGTCATGGGCACGAGCATCCTGTACAACCTGGTCTCGCGCGGCGTCCAGAGCCCCGTGCTTCTGGAGCGTACGACGCTTGGCGCGGGCTCGACCGGCCGCTCGTCCGGCGCCATCCGAATGCACTACTCGACTGAGGTGAACGCCGCCCTAGCATGGGAGTCGCTGAAGACCTACGAGAACTTTGATGAGGTCGTTGGCGGTGATGTCGGATTCGTGAAAACGGGCTACATGGTGTTTGTACCGGGAGACGCCGTCGACGGACTGCGCCACAACATCTCACTGCAACAGGGCATCGGCATCGACACACAGATCGTTTCGCGAGAAGACGCCCATGAGCTTGCTCCGGCGTTCGCGCAGTACGACGACGAACTCTTCGCATGGGAACCGCGCTCCGGCCACGCCGATCCCTCAGGCACCGGAATGGCGTACGCAACACGCGCCCGTGAGCTGGGCGCAACGGTGCTCCTTGAGACGCCTGCGACCTCGGTGGAGATAGAGAACGATCGTGTGGTTGCGGTGACCACCGCCGACGAGGGTTACATCACCGATACAGCGGTCGTGGCTACAGGTCCATGGTCGAAGCCGTTCATGGCAGGCATCGGCATCGACCTGCCGCTGGAGGCGACCCGACACGAGGTGTTCCTGCTCAAGCGAAACCTGGAGGAACTGCCGTTCCACCCGGGCGGCGCCGACATGGGCAACATGACCTACTTCCGGCCGGAAGGGGCCGATCTGACGCTGGTAGGCAACGGCAATCGGGAGGAGAACGCGGACCCGGACACCTACAACCCACGGCCGAGCATGGACTACCTAGAGGACGTGTGGCTCCGGCTCTCCAAGCGATTGCCAGGAATCGCCGGAGCCGAGTTTTTCACCGGATACGCCGGGCTGTACACGTCAACGCCAGACCTACATCCCGTGATCGATAAAGTGGACGGCATAGATGGTCTCTACATCTGCACCGGCTTCAGCGGCCACGGCTTCAAACTCGCGCCTGCGGTCGGAACGGTGATGGCAGAGCTGATGCTCGACGGCGCTGCATCCACCGTAGACATCACGGCGCTCAAGATGGACCGATTCGAGCGCGGCGAAACAAACACCACGTCATACGACTTCAAGGTGATCGCGTAAGGGCTATCCAATTCGCAGTCTCCCGGCGCGGCTAACCCCCTCTCCCGGCGGGAGAGGCCAAACGCATCACGGGTGAGGGCGAAGTCCCTCCTGGCATGATCGATATGTTTCGAACAACATTGTGCCGTTGAAGGCACCTGGTCATCTTGCCAATGACATCCGATGCATCCAAACCATGTCATTCTGATCCTTCCGAGGAAGGAGAAGAATCTCTCGGGTGATCCAAAATGAACGCCGAACCTCTGCATCCAAGACCATCCGTCCGATCCTGCTGCGGTCGCGCCAAAAACGGGGACGCGAGCGAGGTGATCACGACGAAACAGCCAGATGCACGGAAAGTCGGGAGATCCTTCGCCTCGGGCTCAGGATGACAGCGGGTGCGATGCGTACGTTTGCCCTCTCTCCCAGCGGGAGAGGGCTAGGGTGAGGGAGAAGTCTGATGCCGTTTGATCGGTATTTCTTCGTTGAACGGCGTGACGGTAAAGGTCCCTCGGCTACGCTCGGGATGACTGGATACTTAGGCGTCGACCCCTTGATGTGTATCCCGGCCCTTCGAGAGCCTCAGAGGGTGATGCAGGTTCGCCTCAGGGCACTAACGCCTAACCAGACTCGTCACGCGGCCCTAACCGCAACCGCGGTGCACCAAATCGAACCCTGATTCCCTCCAACCACTCGACGTACCAGTCGCCCTCTTTCGAGCTGTTCACGTTGATCCACCAGTAAAACCCAAGGTTCTTCATCCGGGCGAGCCGCGGTAACTCTTCGACCCACCTATCAGTGAACGTCCGGACCTCACGATAACCGGCCAGGAACGCGTCAAAGATCGGATCGAACCGTTCGGCGGGCAGTTGAGCAACCTCCAGAAAGGGCCGCATCACGTCAGACGCGTACCAATGATAGACCGGCTCATCGAAATCGATAATCCGGACGCGCTCGCCGTCCCACATCGCGTTCTCTGTCCGGATATCGGTATGCGTCAGCCCGTACACATCCGGGTCTTCCGATAACGATTCCAACCAGGGCGTTAGCTGGTCGTACTCGTCCCAGACCGGTTCGCTGTCGTCGCGATCCATGCCGTCATGCGTCTGCTGCCACAGATCTTTCCAGGTGAAATATGAAAGGTCATCAGACGGTCGGTACGACTCGGCAGCGTTGTGCATCTTCCCGAGTGCAACACCCCACGCTATGAGCTCCGCAACCGTCGGCTCCTCCAGCGAGATCACCCGGCCGGGCGCCTCATCTGTCACCCAGGCCAGGAAGACATCGTCCCCCAACCGATACTCCTCGATGCGCCTCCCATCGCGGGACAAAACAGGCGCGCAAACATCTGCACCATTGCTCGCCAGGTGCTGCAGATACTCTGCAGCGGCGCGTTGCTCCAGCATCGAGCGATTGGCGGCCGCACAGACCTTCAGAAACATGCCGCGGCCGCCCACCTCAAATCGATAGACGATGTTGATCCTGTCGTTCACCAGCCGGACCGAGCACGGATCAGCGTCCCAGAGGGCGGCGATCTCCCGGCCCGAGCGCTCACGATCAAGCACCGCATTACGATCGGACCAGGAGTTCATGCCGCTTTAAGGCTTCGGGCTTTCGAGAAGAACGGTCGCGCCCATCCCGATGTACTTGTCCCGCAATTTCCAGTCGTAGTTGCGGATCATGAGCTTCGTGTCCGTGCCTTCGAGCGCCTTGACTGCGTACTCCACACAGGCGTCGTCGGACACCGACAGTGGGTGGTTCGGGTTGGCCTCACGGTCAAAGGTCAGATCAGCAGGCCCCCATGAGATGACGTCGACACCCGGCCGAATCAACCGCGGGATGTTGCAGATCGCCTGGATCGACTCCACCTGCAGCATCAGCACGCCGTAGTTGTTCCAGAACTCGACGTACTCCAGCCGGCCTTCGTTTTCGGCGAGTCCAACCCGAGGCGCTCCACCAGCGCTGCGCTTGCCGAACTGACGATAGTAAAAATAGTCGACGGCTTCCTGTGCTGTCGCCTCGGTCTCGGTCTGTGGCACCTCGATGATGCTCGGCCCGAGGTCGAGCCAGTTCCCGACCTGGAAGGTGTAGCGGGTGTGTTTGATGCGGAAGTGGACCGGGATGCTGAGGTCCTGCGCGGCAAGGCAGACGTTCACAAGGTTGGTCTCGACCAGCGGGTTGTGCTGGCTGTCGACCGAGATGTAGTTGTAGGCATCGTCCTTGCCCCAGATGTCTTCAATCTGGGACTTTGTCGCGTTGTACGGAACGGCCACGCCGATGGTGGTTTCGCCGCGCCTGATGCGTTCCTTCAGATTCTCTTCGCCCGCCATATTGCCTCCTGAACTGGTGTGCGCTTCCCAGTTGCGTAGTTTGGAGATTCGTTCGCGGAGGCCAAGATACGCCTGAGAGGGCACGGTTGCCACGAATTTCAGTTGTGTTGCAGGCAACACACTGAATAACTGTCATTCTGAGCTCGAAGCGAAGGATCTCCCGGGCAACCCAAAATGAACGCCTATTCTCCGCATCCAAGACCGTTCCTCTGACCCTGCCACGGCCGCACCATAACCGGGGACATGAGCGACGTTATCGCAAAAAGACATCCAGACGCACGGATACCCGGGAGATCCTTCTCCTTCCCCGGAAGGATCAGGATGACAACAGAGTCGAGTCCGCAAATCCAAGAATCACACCGTAGGGGCGAATGACTATCCACCCTCGGGTCGATACCAATCGACCCCTACGATCGTCATAGAAACCAGGGCTGTTTCACCGCGACGCCGCCCTTCGCACAACCACCTACAGCCGGTAGAACCTCACCGCGTTGTCGTGGAACAGCTTCTCGCGATCCCCGTCCGACATCCCGCTCGTGATCTCGTCGTAGGCAGCCCATATGGCCGTGTAGTCGCTCGTCAGGCTGTCCACCGGGAAGTTTGAGGCGAACATGCAGCGATCCACGCCGAAGATCTCGATCGTCCCCTCCACATACGGACGAATGTCCTCAACGGTCCAGCCGGGCGTCGCCATCCCAAGCGCTGAGATCTTGACCGACACATTGCCCGCGGCGGCAAGCGGCCGCATCCCGGCATCCCACTGCCGCTTGCTCGCAGCGTTGTTCGCGTACGGCATCCCCGTGTGATTCAGGATCATCGGCACCTCGGGTATGTCTGAAGCGAGTCGGGCCGCCATCTCAAGCTGCCACGGCCACACCTGCAGATCGAACGACGCCCCAAACTTCGCGAGCAACCGGTAACCGTCCCGCCAAGCCGTATCGTCCATCGCATCGCCGCAGTCGATGAAGTTCAACCCGGCGTTGTCCTGCGAGTGGTTCAGCATCTGGCGAATGCCCCGGAAGTTGGCGTGTGCCGCGTGCCGTTCCAGCACGTCCTCGACATCGGATGAGAAGAAATCTGCGTTTCCGATGATCGCCGAGACGAGTCCGTTCGACTCCGGCGAATCGGCCACACCTTGCAACCATGCCGTCTCGCCAACCGGGTCGCTGTCGTGGTCCCATTCAGCCTGTACATGGACCGATTTCACCAGCTCGTACGGTCCCGCTGAAGCGTCAGCGATCAGGTCCTTGATCAGGTAGGTCCGTCGAATCTTCGAATAGTCGCCGGCGAAGTGGTCGATCGGCGTCTGAAGCCACGGGTAGCGGTTGTTCTCGAGGTCCCACAGGTGATGGTGCGTGTCGATTATCTTCATTGGGGTTCCTAAGGAAGAACCTGCTTAGTTCCGGCGCCTACTTCAGACTCGTCGCCAGAAACATCAAGACCGCTGAGGCGGTTGTCGTTGATGTAGTCCCAGTTGAAGTCGAACCCAAGACCCGGTCCATCTGGGAGATGCACGAAACCCTGCTCGTCCATCGGGTCACATGGCGTATTCAGGTACAGGGGCGGTACGTCGTAATCCACACCCGGGTAGAGCAGCCCTCGCTCGAAGAACTCGCACGTCTCCTCTGTGGTCGCGCCAAGAATGGCCATATTGCCGTGCCCGCCGACATGCATCTCACATGGCACACCGAACGACTCGTACATATCGACGGCCTTCTTGCACGCCGTGATCCCGCCAAAGTTGACGTCGATGCGACCGATATCGGAAGCCTTCTGGAGCAACCACTCCGCTCGGCTGTAGTGCATCCCGTCCGTCAGCTCCGGCGAGCACACCGGGATGTCCAGTTCCTGGCACAGGCGGCGATACGGCTCCGTACGGCGCTCGTCCATCGGGTGCTCGTAAAAGTAAAAACCGAGCCGCTCCAACTCCCGGCCCACGTATACCGCTTCCTGGTACGAATACACGCCCCACGGATCGTGCATCAACGTCATGTCCGGCCCAACCGCGTCCCGCACAGCCTCGCAAATCTCGACATCCTCACGCGGCGAGGCAGGCTTTCCGGGGGTTGGCGTCATCGTCTTCGGGTCCATGAAGATGTAAGCGTGCACCTTGAACGCCTGGTAGCCACGCTCTTTGCATGCACGCGCTAGATCGGCGTACACGTCGGGGCCGCCCAAGTTCGGCGCGGTACTGCCGTACGCCTTCACTTTTGTACGAGCACGACCCAGCAATTTCGCCACCGATACTCCCGCGATACGGCCGGCAAGATCCCAGAGGGCCGAATCGATATTGCCGAGCAGCCCCTCGGAGATCCCGCGATGCTGCGCCATCCAGTTCCAGAGCAGCTCCCGATCCCACGGGTCCTGGCCGATAAGCATCGGCTTGATGACCGATTCCACCTCGGCCGATGTTGCGCCGTAGAAGTAAGAGTGAACGCCGCCGGTCGAGTAGCCAATCGCCCCGCTGTCCGTCGAGATGCCTGTGATCGACTGAACACCATCGTGCTCTGCAGCGACCTCTCCGTAGCCCCACTTCGTGCCCTGACTACTCGTAGGCATTCGGAACGAGATGACCTCGACGTCCGTGATCTTCAAAACAGTCTCCTCAGCTACATCCGGCCAATGCGAATTGTGTTGAACGCCGTGAGGGTAGCCGATATTGGGCGGCTTCGGTTCTCTTCTAAGATGCGCCAAATGGGATGGGCCAAACGCTCGCCACTCGCCTGCCATCGAACATTGAGAAATTCAGCCACGTTCTGAGACTTACGCTCGGGCGATGACGAGCAACTTTCCGTCTCCCGCACCGACATTCTCGCGATTCCAGCCCCCGTAAATCTGCTCGACGACGAATCCCGCGTGTTCCAGGAAAGTACGGACGTGGTCCTCCGGCCTGAATCGGAGAGTGGCGGTACTCAATAGCGCCTCTCCATCAGGGAATTCATAGTGGATGGCGAAACTCACAGCGCCGTCCCGGATGTCGGTCACCTCCGTCCAGGCTTCAACAACTCGACCATCCGGCAAAGTTATCCGACGGAACGAGTCCTCTGCATTCCATTTCTCCCACCCGCGATCTTCGGGATCGCGCGTCTCGAATACGAGTCTGCCACCAAAGACGAGGGTTCGCTTAAGGTCGGCGAGGGTGCGCTCCCATTCGCTGTACTGGACGAAGAATTGCGCCACGTGACTGGTCATGACCGCGACATCAAATGAGGCATCTGGAAGGTCAGGCGACGTTCCCTCGATCCAGGTCACTTGACCCGCTCCCGGTTTTACCCGGGCAGCTTCTAGCGAAGCTTGCACGGGATCAACGCCAGTGACAGAGTGACCGGCTGCCGAAATACCGAGTGCAAGACGGCCGGTGCCACAACCCAGATCGAGCACTCGGGCCGCGAGAGTCTCATTGACCACGGAGAGAAAGAAGTCATCCTCGCGTGACCAGGGACATTCGGCGTCGTAAACGGCTACGAGCCGTGGATCATTGAACTCGGCGTGTCGCATGCGCGGATCGTAGCATCGTGCGTACAGCGACTTCACTTCGCCCCGTACGCCGTCCAGTCTTCCGGCACGTCCGCCAGTGCGACCGGCGTCCCGTCGATGGCGCTCTTGATGGTTGCGAGCGTCGCCCTCAGGTCAGCCAGCCCGTAGGCATTAGAGCTCCTGTAACAGCGGGTCGTTAGCGTTGCTGAACCACTTCAATTCGGACGTCATCGGGACCCTGCACAAACGCGATGAGGTTGCCTCCGGGCACATCGATCGGTCCCTCAAGCAACGGAGCGCCAAGCGCCGCAAGGCGCTCGATGTCCGCCAGCAGATCATCGGAATTTACGCCGAAATGCTCCAGCCCCCAGTGCGACCCGGCGTCCCCATCCGCCATCGCCTCACCATCCCGCGCGCTCGATATGTTCACGATCAGCCCGCCCGGGGTCTGGCAGTTCAAACGTCGGTCGCCAAATGAACGAACCGTATCGCTCAGGATTTCGAAGCCAAACGCCTCCACATACCACTCAGCAGTACGACGAGGGTCGGGCGCTTTCAGATGAATGTGGTTGATCTCGAACGCCAATGCGTGCCTCCGGAATGTCGTGTAAACAAAGACGCCCGAGCACAGCGGCCCGGGCGTCTTTGTTAAGTCGGTTGCCTGCTATGGCCGCTGAATAAGCTCAATCCGAATCGGGCCGGGTACCGATATGAAAGCGATCTTCAATCCGCCGCCGGCCTCGATCGGGCCGTCTTTCAACTCCGCGCCAAGGCCCGTGAGGCGCTCAAGCTCGGAGTCCATGTCGTCGACATCGAATCCGAAGTGCTCCAGACCAAACCGCGGCTCTGCACTTGCCGGCTCCATCTTCTCGCCCAGTTTTACTCGCTGGCCGGAGATGTTGATATTGAAGCCCTTCGAGTCGAAGCAGTTGATAAATCTGTCGCCACCGGCCTCACGCACAGTGTCACCGCGAATCTCGAGGCCAAAGGCCGCAACGAACCATTCGGCGGTCTTTCCGGGGTCTTCTGACTTCAGGTGGACGTGGTTAACGAAGTGTCCCATGGAATTCCTCTGGCAGTCTTAGCTGCCACGTGTATCAAGTGTTATCAGTAGCCGCACGAGATTATGCCCCGCACATGGGCCGGTCAAGGAGCCAGCGGATCCTTCATCCAGATGCGAAGGAGGGAGCGATGTTCACTATTCAGAAAAACTTACCGTGAGATTGCCCGGCTCATAATAGGCTTTTGAACTGGTGGCCCTGTTCGGATTCGAACCGACGACCTGCGGATCAATAGGCAGTTCGTCGACGCCGATGAACTTGCAGCGACCGGCTAATCCAGGCGGCGTTTGTAAGTTACGTCTTTTCGGCCCGGGTGAAACCATTGCAGGGATTAGTTGCTTCATCAGTCGATATCACGGCCGCACGGGGCAATACCTACCCAAACAACTCCGCCACGTGACCCGCAACGTATTCGGCGTCTTCGCCTACCCCGATAAACTGAGCCGACTTCGAGCCGTACATCCACTGCAAGCCCATAAAGTAAAGGCCCGGGTAATCGGTGACCCCTCGGTGCTGATTCGGGTAATTATGATCTCCGGTGATCGGCAGTTTGATCCAGTCGAAGTCGTACTTGAATCCAGTCGACCAGATAATCGTCGTTATTCCAGCTTCCATCAGATTCAACGAATCGGGGCTTTCGCCTTTGGGCCAGTCTTGAATATCGGGCGGGTCGACTGTGTCATCAGGCGGAACCTGAATCCCATTTTTCTCCACAAATGCGTCAACGTTGCGCTTCCAGTCAACCGGGTGTTGGTCCACGGCTTTCAATATCTCCGTGAGGTCGGTTCTGAGCGAGAGTGAATCGCCATTCCCTCCGGTTACCGGACCCACCAGCGTCACGCCGTTCCTGGCCATCTGGCGCAGGTAGATATCGTGCCCACCTTTGGCTCCACTTGTGTGGGATGAAGACCCGTATCGAGCATCGTCAATCGACTCGACATTTTCGATTGTCTTGTCGAAGCCGCCCATCGTGTAATTCCACCATGATGAGTCACGTCCACGGTATCGTCTTGGGCGTCTCCCGGCGTTTCCGACCGATAACCAGACCGTCTTGCCTGCTTCATACAGCTCTTCGGCGATCTGTGCCCCAGACTGACCTGAGCCAACGACCAGCACTCCGCCCTCCGCCAGCGACGCCGGATTCTTGTAATCAGCCGAATGGATCTGTCTAATTGAGCAGGATAGGGCGATGGAGTATTCAGGAATCTTTGGAACCCCGAACGCGCCTGTGGCAACAACAACACAACGGGCCCGGAACCTCTCTCCAGAGCTGGCGATCAGGAGATATCGGTCGGCCACACGCTCAAGTTTTTCGATCTCGATGCCTGTCCGCACCGGAGCGTCGAAATGTTTCGCGTAGTTCTGCAGATAGTCGATCGTCTCGATCTTCGAGAGATAGCCATCAGGCTCAGTGCCAGCGTAATGAAAACCGGGTAGGCGAACAGCCCAGTTGGGGTTCACCAGATGGAATCCGTCCCACCGCTCAACATCCCAGGTATTGCCGACCAGACCCCGTTCAAGAACAACATGATCGAGATTTTGTTTGGTTAGGAAATAACTTGTTGCCAAACCGGCAGAACCGGCGCCAATGATCACGATGTTGTGCGATTCGTTGGAGCTATTCGTCGACAACGGTTCCGGACACCTTATTTTATCTGTTCGAGGGTTGATATGGGTTATCCGCCTGACAACCCATATCAACTAACTACAGGCCGAGCGACAAGGATATTAGCTGTTGAAATGCTGTGGTGGAGACAGGGGAGGGGTTGTTAGCGTGAACGCAAATAATGCCCCCCTTCAGATACCGATCACCTCAAACATGACGCCGTAATCCACGCCCAGCCTTTCTCCTCCTGCCGCCGCGCTCCATGTGAGGAACTCCTCGGGGTCGAAATCAAACGACAGGCCCTCTATGTACCTCTTGTGCTCCTTCAGCGAAGCGATTCCGCGCGAGAGCGAGTCCGTTACGTCCACCCCGTGCGTCGGGCTGCCGGAGCCGCCGGTCAGTACCGAGCGAATACCGTCCCAGGGTTCATAACCCTCTTCCAATAGCTCAGGAAATATCCAGCGATTACCAGCGTCACGCGCCGCGTCCAGGACCCCGAGTCCGGCCCAACGGTGGTCTGCCATATTCAGCTTCCCGTTCGGGAATAGCAGTCGATGATTTCCACTAATCACAATGTCCGGCTTGTACTTACGAAACGCCCGTGTGATGTCCCGGCGGAGGTCCATACCGTACTCGATAACGCCGTCCGTGTAGTCCAAAAATTCGACCGTCGTCACGCCAACCTGCAACGCGCCCGCCACCTCTTCCGCTTCACGTAAGGGTCCAGCCTCCCGCGGATGCATGCCATCGATTCCCGCCTCCCCTCGTGTCAGCAAAAGATAAGTGATCTCCTTGCCCTGCTCCGTCCAACGCGCAATCGCCGAGGCAGCGCCGTACTCGAGATCATCGGGATGAGCGGCCACGGCAACCGCTCGATTCCAATCCTCATCCAGCGGAAGTAGCTTCTGTGGTTTTTCCGTGCTCATGCCTGATCTCCTTCAGCTGGAGTGCTATCGGTTGGGCTAACGTTTGAAGAATCGCTGATCCGTAGGCCAGTCCCTGAGGACGAACCGGGGGCGGCACTCATCGACATCCCGGAGGCGGATCGGGGTCTGGCCCCACCCATCCGCACCTGGGCGAATCGCTCCATCCCCGCAACCGCAGCCCGACGCGCATATTTGGCTCTTTGTTCTGGCGAAAAAGAGCGCCGCAACACGATCCCGAATGCGACAAGGGACAACAACCCGAGCCCGCCGGAGAACCATCCGAACCCGAATCCAACCCGCAGCGCCACGCCGATGTTCAACGCGCCGAATGCTACGTCGAGTAGCCAGTGCATGAGCGCCTCTGAACCCTCGAATAGGGTCAACATCCGGATGCCGACGCCAAATATCACCATCGTCACAAATCCGAGGGTAAGCGCATGGGTGATCGGTGCGGACAGCGGATTCCCGAGGATCCTGTCATCGGCAAGCATGCCGATCGCGTCCAGTGTCATCAGCACCGCGGCTACCAGCAGCCAGCCAAACGCAGCCCGTACGAACCATTCGTAACGTGAATATGTCCCCTCGATATATGTGGTCTTTTGGGCCGAAGATTCAAATATCCGCAACGCCACTATGAACGCTACAAATCCGGCCGCCTGTACGAGCAGCTCGATCGCCGCCGTCTCATCGGACGCCGAGTTGTAGCGCGCCAGTACATACCAACCGGTCCCGATATTCAGCAGGACCAGTGCGATCCAGGAAAGCCACCGACGTGTCGGTTTTAGAGACAGGAATCCAACTATCGCCCTCGTAGACACGCCGAGTATGAAGATGATCAGGTACCCGATCAGTCCGGCATCGACCATAGCGACGTTCCACAGCCCCGGCGCGGCTATTGCGTCCATATCCGCCATCCGGAAAACGATCCGCGCATGCAGCGCCGCAGCGATCACTCCCCACACGATCGCCGACACCAGCCATGCCTCGGTCTGCGAGCGCGAGCTCTTGCCCCTTTACAACGCCCGGCCTATGACAACCGCGTAGATCAACATTCCGGCCAGCAGCACGACTCCAGACGCGTCCAGCAGGTCAGGGCTGAATGAGCGTCTTTGTAGCGATTGGCCGAAGAACCGGAGCGATATGCCAAGGACCACGAGCACAAGCACTGCTCGTTGGGGCCACGGGAATTCCATCGGCCCGTTACGAAATCGTGGCACCACATGGAACGACACGCCCATCATGAACAGTCCGCCCCAGCCGAAAATCTGCGCGACACCGTGCGCCTGACCATGGACGATCCACCACAACCCGCGGTCGATCCCGAACGCGGGCGCAAACATTATCCCTGCGCCGGTGCCAAAGCCATAAATGAGCGCCACCAGAAGCGATGTCCAGATGAACGGCCTGTAGAGGCGCTGGACCGACCACGGCGTAACCGCATAGCGGCCTTGTCGTGCCTCTGGAGAGCCCGGAGCGGCCGTACTTAATGGCCTGCCGGGGCTGCCCGTGGTCATCTCATTAACTCCAATAGCCTTTCGTGGGCGTCTGGCCAGGCGGCGATCATCACCGGCCACGGGCCTTTCGTGCCCCAATCCAAAGAATCGCCCCCACCGTCAGTGACCTTCAATCCAAGCTCCTGCGCTATCGCCAGGCCGGCGGCGAGGTGCACGGTGCCGACGTCGTACGCAACAACGGCCGCGAGTCGACCAAGGCATAACTGGCTAAGCGGATACGCCATCGACGCAAAAGTCGTCGTGTGATCGACACCACGCACCCAGCCTAGACTGCCATCGCTCATCTTCCGTGCCGCAAGCTCAGGGCCGTTTATCTCAAGGTCGACAAGCTGTTCAGATAATATTCCGGGTGGCGGTTCCGGAGACCACGGCTTGCCGTTTCTGGAAACTCCACGGCCTGCAACAGAGGTCAGCGTCTCCCGCATCGTGGGCACAGTGATGGCGCCCAGCAGAGGGGCGGTTCTATCCATAAGAGCCACATTCACGCCCCAGTGACCCAGCCCTGCTGCGTACGGCGCGGTGCCACACAGCGGATCTATCACCCAACGGAGTTCCGAATCTTCAGCGCCCGCCGTGCTTTCTTCTGATTCGATTCGGCCTGTCACATCGTACAAGCCGAGCGCCTCTGCGATAGCTTCGTCTGCTGCGATATCGGCGTTCGTTACGATGCCCCCGTCCGACTTGAAGCTACGTTCAAGCGTCGTGTCACCGGCATCACGAAAACGCGCCAGCAGCACCTCGGCCGCAGCGCCACATGCCGTTATCGCCGCCAGTAGGGCGTCCCTGCGATTAAACTCCGTCAGCGCGCTCAAACGGCCCCGGCGCTGAGCATTTCACGACCCACTTTGAGCATGTTCTTGGAGTTATCGGCCATGTACCCGGTCAGCATCTCGTTTGCACCTTCCCGGTCGCCGGCGTCGATCATCTCTCGCCCCTGTGCCGCCATCGCGTACACCGATCCAAACATTGCTTTTTGGAGACCCCACCATCCCTCGTGAATCTCCTTCATTCGGTCAGGTCCGCCGGCAAAGCCCTCCTGGCCGAGCGCGTGGAACATCCACCACGGGCTGTCGTCCGAATGGCTACTCCCGCCGACCGACAACATCTCAGGAAGCTCTCCCTCTATGAACACCGGGAAGAACAGGGCCATGCATGGCGCATACATCGCGCACCAGTAGACCGGCAAGCGTGACCCGTCAGCGCACAGGTCCGCCACGAGACTTGCGGCGGTCACACCGCCCTCGTGCTGCGGGTGCGTGCAGATCCCGCGAAGATCGCCGGGAACCGACTCGAACTGAGCCGGGTCTGATTCGGGAGCGCCGTGGTCAGACAGCGTGAGCATCAATTTGCCGAAATCTATGCCGCCATCGTGGTGTGCAAGGATCGAAGATGACCGGGACTGCCGACGCGCTCCGGACTTTGCGTTATCGACCGCGGAGTACGCATTTGACCACGAAAATTCTGCTCCGTTGGCCGGGTCAAACAGACCGTTGCGTATCGCCGCCGCTTCCGCGCCCTTCGAAATCGTTGCGTCGCCGTCCATCCGGCTGACGTTACTGATGCTGTGCACGCCGGACACCCGTCGTACCGCCCACTCGTGGCCGATAGTCTCGACCACATACGCCTCGCCGGGGTCAGCCACCATATAAATGTTGTCGTAGGTCCGCACCCCGGCGACGTTTGAAAATTTGCCCTGGCCATGCTTTTCAACGAGGCCCGTAATCACGTCCACGGCCTCCTGCGCAGTCGATCCACGTTCCAGCGCCAGCCGCACTATCTCCATGCCGACCAGCTTTGGCTCATCCGTCTCCGGGAGAAGAGAAGGAAGCGCCTCATTACCGATCACGACCTGGTGCTCGTTGAACCCATGTTCATACCCCCAGCACCAGTCCGGGCGGGACCCGATATGCCGAAACGCCGCGGCCGAGCCGTCAAGCTCCACAAACTGCGTTCTGGACACAGCGGAATCCTCCGCGACATGTAACTCAAGAGGCTGCGCTTCGTCCGCCGGACGATCGCTGTTCTTTGCGAACAGGGTCGCTCCACCACTTGAAGAGGCGCCCGTGGAGACCATCGTGTCGCAGCCCAGATATACGGCGGACTGTTGTTCGCCCGTATCTGGATGGACAACACCGGAGACACTCAAACTTTGTTTCATATTCCCGTTTCATATTCCTGTTTCGTTTTGGGGGGTTCAGCTCGGCCCGTGGATCGCTGTCCCCCGGCGTCTGGGTTCAAGATCAAGGCAATGCTACACAACGATCCTGCCCGGATACATATGCCGTTCCTCACACCGTCGCATTAGCGACATTGCCGAATGCGGAATTGGACAACCAACCTGAAGCAGTAACCCGGGGTTAACTCGGGGAGTCGGGTTGCGATTGCTGCATCGCCGGTTTCTAGCAGAACCACTCGTTCCCGTCGGCACTCACCTCGAAAATGGGGCAAGCGTCACACCTGCTGTCGGACAGCCGAGTGCTCGTCGCCGGTGGATACGCAGATGGCGAAACTCGTTCATCCTGTGAGCTTTTCGACCCCTCAAGTGGAGGATGGGTAGCTGCGCCAAAATTGAAGGCGCATCGGTACTCACACGGTGCGTCCACGACGCCAGACGGCGACGTCATCATCACGGGCCGGTTCAACGAGGACGGCGGGCTTTCATCAACAACGGTGTTCCGGGTATCTGACGGCAGATGGGAAGATACCGGGGAGTTGGTCGAAGGCAGGTTCGATCATCGCTCGGTTAGCCTCGATGACGGCCGAACGCTGGTCGTCGGTGGACGCGCCGGGAGTAACGTCCTGGCCTCCTCAGAGATCTACAGTCCATCACGCGACGCCTGGCAGACAACTGGCGAATTGCCTGTCCCGACAACGGAGCACTCCGCCACCCATATGAAGGACGGCAAAGTCCTTGTGGCGGGAGGGTGGAACGACGATAAAATCTCCAACGCTTCGTACCTGTTCGATCCCGTGGATGGAAAATGGCGATCCGTTGAACGTACGTTGCGAAAACGACGCGGCCACAGCGCCCTCGCACTGGCGGATGGACGCGTCCGGATTACGGGCGGATGGGACGGCTCTGGATTTCTAGAGACGGCCGAGATTTACGACCCGGCGAAGAACCACTGGAACAAAATTGGCCCGATGTCTGCGGCCCGGTTTAACCATATCTCTCTTGTCCTGAAGGACGGGCGCATCCTGGTTTCCAGAGGCGTCACCGAGGACGGCGTCATCGCTGACTGTGCGGAAGCTGAAACAGAATCAGGCTCAGGCGCCGAAGAAGACGCCACAGATGCTGAAAGCCCTGTAGAGGACGTTGCGGTCGCCTGAGACCGGCCTAATCCCGACCCATCTGTGAGAGCGCTGAGACTCGTTAGCCGACGACGCTCGCCGTACGCTCCACAGCCTCATACCAACCCGCTATGAGGCGAGCCCTCTGTCCTTCCACCATCTCCGGATCGTAACGCGCTCCCGCCCGCCACAAACGTGTGAGCTGTCCATCGCTGCGCCACAGTCCAATCCCGCGCCCGGCCAGAAACGCCGCCCCGAGCGCTGTGGTTTCCGCTATCTCAGATACCTCAACGGGCCGGTCCAGAATATCGGCCTGGAACTGCATCATAAATCGACTCGCCGTCTGCCCGCCATCTGCCCGGAGAGGGGTAGAAGAAGTTCGGCCAGACGGGGACATCGCCTGTATAACGTCCCTCACCTGATAAACCGTCGCCTCCAACGCCGCACGCGCCAGGTGCTCCCGGGACGAACCGCGGGTCAACCCGGTTATCGTGCCCCGCGCATCCGGGTCCCATCTGGGCGCACCCAGCCCGACGAACGCCGGGACCATGTACACGCCGTCGTTATCGCCCAGAATTTCCGCCATATCGTCCGTCTCGGATGCCGATTCAATGATCCCTAGCCCGTCCCTTAGCCACTGCACGGCTGCGCCCGCAACGAAAACACCGCCCTCACTGGCGTACGTTCGTTTGGAGCCAACCTGCCATCCGAGGGTCGCCAGAATTCCTGGCTCGGGCGATGGCGCCTTGCTCCCAGCGTTAGTGAGCACAAACGCACCCGTCCCGTACGTACACTTGGTCATCCCACTCTTGAAGCAAGCCTGCCCGAAAAGCGCAGCGTGCTGATCCCCGGCGACACCTGTGATCGGAATCTCGCCGCCAAGTTCTGCGCCGTCCGTGATCGCAAAATCCCCGGCGGAAGGCCGCACCTCCGGGAGAATCGCCTCCGGCACGTTGAACAACTCCAGCATGGTCGGATCCCACTCAAGATCGTGGATGTTCAGGAGCATCGTGCGGGATGCGTTGGTGACGTCCGTGACGTGGCTCCTCATACCGCTGAGCCGATACATCAACCAGGAATCGACCGTGCCGAAACACAGCTCTCCGTCCTCCGCCCGGCGCTGACCATTCGGGATGCGGTCGAGCAGCCATCGAAGTTTTGTGGCGGAGAAGTACGGATCCACCACCAGGCCCGTGCGATCACGGATGTCGGCCGAGTGCCCGGCACGGATAAGTTCAGCGCAGGCATCCGAGGTACGCCGACACTGCCACACGATCGCGTTCGACACCGGCTCGCCGGTAGATCGATCCCACACCACAACCGTTTCGCGCTGGTTGGTGATGCCAATCGCCGTGATCTCGTCCATGCCAAGACCGGATTTTTCAACCGCGCGCCGGGCAACTGTGACCGCGCCTCTGTAAATTTCAAGCGCGTCGTGCTCTACCCAGCCCGGTTTCGGGAAGTACTGCTCTAACTCAACCTGCGCCGAACCGACGGGACGCGCCTCATCGTTAAATACGATGGCACGCGTGCTCGTCGTGCCCTGGTCGATCGCAAGAATATGTCGACCTTCGGGCACCTGTTACTCCAAATTTGCTAGAGGCCGGTTACGCGGCCAGACCTGCCGCCTAAAGTCCACGCCTTCGTGGGAGGTTGCCGACTCCCGGTCCGGGCGTACCCGGAAGAATCGCGTCCAGTTCCGTCATCTCCTCGGCCGTAAGCTCCCACTCGCTCGCAGCAGCATTCTGTTCGATCTGCTCAATACGAGTCGCTCCTGCGATCACCGAAGAGACCTCCGGGTGGCCGAGCAACCAGGCAAACGCAAGCTCCACCATAGTGTGGCCGTGCTCTCCGGCGAACGATTCCAACGCCTCAAGCACGTCGAAGTTGGCCTCCGTCAGCTGCGCGTCCGCCATGCGCTGGGTCGAGGCAAGCCGGGTGCCTTCCGGAAGGTCAGCGCCACGCTTGTACTTGCCGGTCAGGAACCCTGAGGCGAGCGGGAAGTAGGGCAGGATGCCCGTCGAGTACTTCGCACTTGAGTGGATTAGTTCCGTCTCGGCGTCACGCCTCAGCATCGAATACTCGGGCTGGTTGCTAACAAACTCCGGCCAGCCGTAGCGGCGTGACACATGGATGGCTTCCACCATCTCCCACGCCATGAAGTTTGAGCATCCGATGTAACGCACCTTGCCGGCGGTCACGATGTCGTCGAGAGCTCGGAGCGTCTCCTCGATCGGTGTGAGCGGGTCGACAATATGCATCTGGTACAGGTCGATGTAGTCGGTCTGAAGGTTCCTGAGGCTCTGGTCCACCGAGTACTTCAGATGAGCTGCGGACAAACCTTCCCGGTTTGTTTTGCCGGCCCATGGCATACCGGCCTTTGTGCCGATGATGACTTCCTGCCGATAGTCCTTCACGGCCCTGCCGATGAAATCCTCAGAGATGCCACCCGAGTACGAATCAGCGGTGTCGATGAAGTTGATGCCGTTGTCGCGACAGGCGTCCAACGCCGCCTTTGCGGACTCGTAGTCCATCCGGCCGAGCATCTCGCCGAAGTTGTTTGTCCCGAGGCCGATGGTGGACACGAGCAGCCCTGAGCTGCCAAGACGTCGGTACTTCATACGTTCAATGATCTCCGTAGTTTCGAGTGATCTTTATCTGGCGCCCGGCAGTTTCGGTCGCGCTATGTCCCGGGCGTCGCCGGATTGTAACGCCGCTTTCTCTTATTGCACGTGAAGCGAGCCGTGTGTGGCGGGAACTTTTCTCGGCCATACAGCGTCTTCGAGTACAGAAGCCACAAATGGCGGGCAATCGATATCGCTCGCACTCCGCTTAAAAAACAATCACGACGATCGATTGACGGCTAGTAGTGACGAGGTAACGATCATGGCGCACGTACGTTCGGTTGGGCTCGTATTCCCGGTGCTTCTTATCGCGCTGGTGTTAATTGGGTGTAGTGGCGGAGGGTCAGATTCAGATCGCTCTGATGCGCCCACCTTCGCAGGTGCCGCAGCGACAGCGGCTCCAGCCGCCGCATCAGCTTCAGGCTCGGGGTCCGGAGCTGATGCCCTGTTTGATTTCTCATCGTCACCAGATGCGCCAGGCGCACCGGGCGCACCCGGTTCCGCCGGCCAGCCGGGAGCCGTGGGCCTCCCCGGATCTCCCGCGCCCGCAGGTAGCGCCGCTGCTACGGTTTCCAACAGCCTGGACATTCAGGTCAGGCCATCGCAGCACTTGACCGGATCATCGTCCGCACGGTCGATATGACCCTCGTCGTGCGGGATGTCAGCGAGGCGGTCTATGAGATTGCGAAACTTGCCACCTCTTCAGGCGGCTGGGTAGTCGCATCGACTCGGAACGGCAACCACACCGCATTTATCTCTTTCAGAGTCCCGTCTGAAGGCCTCGACACTACGCTAGACGAAGTTCGCTCGCTAATCGTTGAAGTGGAGTCCGAAAGCTCGACCGCTCAGGATGTCACAAACGAGTACACGGACCTTGAAGCGCGGATTCGTAGCCAGACGGCCAGCGAAGACGCCCTGATCACGCTTCTCGATTCAGCGCGGACCGTCGAGGACACACTTAAAGTGGCGACCGAGCTTGCCCGTATCCGTGAACACCTCGAAAGCATGCAGGGCCGGCTGAACCTTCTCGCCCAGACCTCGGCGTTCTCGCTGGTCAACATCTTCCTCAACGCCGAACCGACCGAGATGCAGGTAAACGCCGGTAGCGATCTTGCGGCGGCGGTCGGCGAGCCGGTCGCGTTCACGGCGACATTCGAGCCGTCCGAGAGTGCCGAGGATTTTGAGATCGAATGGGATTTCGGTGACGGCTCAAGTCTCGGCATCGTTCGACGAACGGCAGCCACCGTGATCGAAGGTCAACGGATCACATCCGCCGTGACACACGGCTACCGCTCGGAATAGCACTCGCCATTTGTCATAACCGTAAACATCACGGGCCTCGGAGACTCCGGTGTTTCTGAGGGTGAAGACACCCTGATTGCAACCGTGAGCGAGATCCCGGTGCTGGACGTGTTCGCCGGAGAACCGATTAACGTTGAGGCGGGCGATGACATCGGATTCGCCGGCACGTTTACGAGGCCGTCCGGTGTAGGCGACCTCACCTATCGCTGGGACTTCGGGGATGGATCGAACCCGGTCGAGGGAGTGCTCGAAGAAGGCATTACCGTCGCCGAGGCCGTTCACACCTACATCAACAACCGTCCCATCCCTTACACCGGCACACTCGTGATCTCTGGAGTCGCAGACGTTGGCGAGATCGAAGGCCGCAGTTCGTTGACCGTGAGGGTCAGGGAGGCCGAGGGCTGGGTGATCGCAGACTGGAAGGTCGGAGCCAGTTTCAAGAACGGCATTCAGGCCCTGTCGGCGTCTACGGCGTCCAAGGACTTATCTGGACCGTCACGCTAAGCCCGGTCTGGATTGTGGCATTTATCGTCTTCGGTATCGTGAGGTGGCGTTTGCGGCTTGGACGGGCGTAATGGACGTGCTCCCTCTCCCGATGGGAGAGATCCCAGACCAATTAATGGGTGAGGGAGGATCAAGGTCACCAGGTACTCGGTATCCAGTCGATGCATACAACGCCGGTGAAGGTCCCTTCTCCTTCCGGGACCGGAAGGAGGAGGGATGACACAATAGCGCCCTATCGTCTAACTACAAGACACCCCCAAATCGGGGCCAAATAGCGTTCACTCTTGAAGCGCTGATCATCTTCCTGGTTCGGGCAGCAGGTTCGCTGCCCGTGTTGAGATGGGCCTTTGCCGGGGCCGTACTCGCCATACTGGTGGACTTCTCGGACCTGTTCCAGAAGAACCTGCTCCACCTGGGCGGAGTCGGCAACTACCAGGAATTCGACAAGTGGGCCGATCTCGTCTACATGCTCACGTTCCTGTACGTGGCGCTCAAATGGAACGGCGTTACGCGAAACGTAGCTGTCGGACTATTCGGGTTCCGGATCATCGGGATGGTGGCGTTCGAGATCACATCTTCCCGAGCCGTCCTGATAGCCTTTCCGAACCTGTTCGAGTTTTCTATTTGTGGCCACGCTACAGCACTGGTGGCCAAACTATGATCTCAAACGCAATCGGCTCGTAAGCTGGTTACTCGTGCTCCTGGCCCTGAAAATGTTTCAGGAGTACGCGCTCCACGGCGCTAAATGGCTCGATAAATACACGGCGACAGGAGTCGTCGTCACCTGGTGGAATTTCCTGACGGGATGGATCTGAACCTAATGACCGCGCCTCACGCACAATCAAATCAGGTCCCAATTCGATGACCGACGCCGAAACCGTTCGCAGAGAGTACGAGCGCGCAGAAGGTCTCCGGCGTCGCGGCAGTGACTCTGACGCGGAAAAAGCGTTTCGGCAGGCGGTCGAACTGGGCCGCGTTGTTGAAGATCCTGAAGCGCTCGCGTGGGCGGCGGCGGCGGCATCCGGCCTGGGAGTGGTACTGCGCTATACCGGTCGATTCGGCGAGGCGGCATCGGCGTGCTGCGACGCTATCGAACTGGGCGAGAAGTCTGGACCCGGAGATGGACTGGCATGGGCAGCCCGGGCAGCGCACAACCTTGGCGTACTCCATTCCGATGGCGGACGAAACGATGAATCGGATCGCTCGTGGCGGCGATCGATCGAGCTGGGGCGGTCCTCTGATACAAAACGTGGCTCCGTATGGGCGGCCCGCGCATCTCATAATCTGGCGGCCCTGCTGGTCGAGATTGGATCCTCGGAAGAGGCTGAATCCGCATGGCGAAACGCCGTGAATTTCGGACGTGCGGCTGGAGACAGGGGGCTGGAGACGGCGGCGCGGGCGGCGCAGGCCCTCGGCGTCCACCTGGTGCGCTCCGATCGCCCGGCGGAGGCCGCAGACGCATGGCGTGAGGCGATGGCGTTCGGAACGGCCTCCGGGTCGCCACGGGCGCTTGAGCGCGCCGCGGTTGCGGCATACGGCCTTGCGACCAGCCTCGCAGAGTTGTCCGATCCCAAACTGGAAGCCGCCTATCGAGACGCAGCCACGCTCGGCAAGGAATCTGGATCTCCGGACTCCCTCGTCATCGCCGCCGTCTGTTCCTACAACCTGGGCGTGCTGCTGATCGACAAAGAGCGGCCCACAGAGGCCGCCGCGTCGCTGGACGAGGCCGTCGAGCTAGGACAACGATCACGAACCGCAAACGGTATCGTACTGGCCGCGCAGTCAGCGATCAGTCGTTCCGATATTGAGATGGCGTCTGGCAACACCGCCGCGGCAAAGGACTCTTTACAGGAAGCCATCAACCTGGGCCGCTCCGCAGGCACACCACCCGGGCTGGAAACGGCGACGGCCGCCAGCAAGAAGCTGGAAGAGCTGGGCTAAACCTCACGGCTCACTCGCGTCATGGTGGGCGTTGAAATAACCGAACATAAAAACAGGGCCCGGCAGGTGCCGGGCCCTGTTTAATCACGCAATTTCAAACGAACTACGGCTTTTCTAACTCGTCGTCCGCACAGTACGTACATGAGAGACTTCCGCTCTCAACGGAATCTACGCTCACAAACCAAGTCCCCGATGGTGCGTTTCGCAACCGCCACCGGATCTGCCCATCGCTTCCTGTGGATGATGTTCCTCCTGTGGCGTGCAAATCATCGTTCAGGTAAAGACTGATCGACACACTTGCGCCTGCCACAGCCCCATTAGCATCTGTGACGAAGACCGGGATGATCAGATCCCGACCTTTTTCCCCTGAGAGTTCCATTTCCACCGAAGCGAAAATTGAGTTTACTGGCGCGTCACCGACAGTGATGCTGATCGAGTCGGACCCTGTTTTGCCGCCACCGTCAGTCACTGAAGCGGTGATGGTGTAGGCACCATCACCCAAGATTTTCAAGACGTTTGCCCCGGTACCGATCGACCCATCGATGCTAGACGTCCAAGAGATGGTCGATGTCAATTCGCCATCCTCGGAATCACTAGCCGATTCAGTAAACGAAACTGATGATCCAGAGTCGAACGTAGAGCCATCCCCGGGAGCATCGATTGTGACTGAGGGAGAAGTGTTCACTCCGCCCAGGTTGTTACCGCCGGTAGTCCCGAGAACTGCGTTCTCAGCATCCACCAGTCCGTAACCGAATAGGTCATCCTTGCCCACAGTGCCAAGGTCGTCCGCAGTAATTCGCAACCGTGCCCGGACTTCATCGTTAATCCGTCCGTTGCCGTTGCCGTCAGCGATTCCGCTCGCAATGACCAGCGACGCGACACCGGCGACGTGCGGGGAAGCCATCGAGGTTCCACTCATCGTGGCGTATGCGCCATCTTTATACGTCGAGTAGATGTTTCTTCCCGGGGCGGCGATCTCAACTTCCGAACCGACACTGCTGAAACTGGCCAGGTCATCGTCATTGTTTGTTGCGGAAACAGCAATGACGATGGTGTAGGCCGCCGGGTAGATCACGGGTCCGCCGGAATCGTTACCGGCAGCAGCCACGACCACAACACCTCTCTCGTCGGCTGCATTGACGGCGTCATGCACCGCCTGGACGTCGCCGCCGCCGAGACTCTTGTTGATCACATCGACCTGCGTGCCACCTTTTTAATCCGGACGCCCATTCGATTCCGGCTATGACATCGCTCCACCTACCGCTTCCACTGTTGCCAAGAACCCTGACCGCGTAGAGAGACGCTCCAGGAGCAACACCGACAACTCCATTTCCGTCGTCCAGGCCGGCGATCGTGCCAGCAACGTGCGTGCCATGGCCGTACTTGTCGTCGGCACTCTTACCTTTAGCGAAGTTGACGGAACTCGCGATAATCAAATCCGGGTGAGTCAGGTCGATACCTGAATCGATCACAGCGACTTTCACCCCGGCGCCTGCTAATTTGGGCGCCTGAGTGTTGTGCACCACTTCGGCGTCAACTCGGTCAACGCCCCACACACTGTCCAACTCGGCGTCGATGGCGTGGACTTCGAGGTCGGCCTCGACTCGAACGACATTGGGCCTGTTCTGAAGCGCGGCAACAGCGCCCGAAGGCAGAGAAGCCGCAATCGCGTTCACAAGTGTGTAGGTGTGCTTGATATCGCCGCCCGCACCACGCACCGCCGCCTAGTCAGCCTGATTCGGCGGTCCGGCAAACGTGATGATCACGTCTGACTTCTCGGCGTTCGCCTGCGCGACGTCTCCTGTTACACCCAGCGTTGCAAATAAAGCCAGCGCAAGGAACGCAAGCACCAACGCCCGGGCTGGAACAAATCTCAACATCACACGTAATCTCCCCATTTCACCGGCCTGACCATCCCTTCCTTGAGAGACCGGTGTAACCATTTTGAAGAACGCTTCTCCGCCTAATAACCGATAGCGCAGAAGCAACAGACCGCATCTGTCGATGATCTCATCCCCAGACGTGCTCACAGCTTCAGCGCTTCTTATCACTTAGAGCACGATTAACGCACGTATAAAACACCCTCCCGCACACGGAACCGGGGGACAGCGAGCCCCGGACAAATCTAATACCTCCGCCACGCCCCCCCGTCCGCCCACACTTAGCGCCCTCTGCTACCATCGCACTCCAAACCGGTTCGCGTAGCCGGAATGTCCAGCAAGAAAAGCACACGCAAAACACACATGTCGAGGTCGTTACATGGTCGGGACCGCAGAACAGATCAACCTATCGGGCGAAAGACTGGCAAAGGTCGACGCCCTTCCCAAGGTCACCGGTAGCGCCGAGTTCGGCGCTGATATCGACCTTCCCGGCCTCCTGCAGGCAAAGGTCCTTCGCAGCCCACACGCGCACGCCAACATCAAATCCATAGACACTTCGGCCGCAGAAGCGCTCCCCGGCGTTGAGGCCATCGTCACGGGAAGCGACTTCCCGACTATCGTGGCCGGCGGTTCTGCCGGCACCGGCGAGGTGGACATCTCGCTCCGCTACCTGTCCGAACTGGTGATCGCCCGCGACAAGGCCCTGTTCCAGGGCCACCCGGTGGCGGCGGTGGCCGCCCGAACGGCAGAAATCGCCGAAGAGGCGACCAACCTCATCAAGGTTGAATATGAAGTTCTACCTTCAGTCCAGAACCCGGTAGAGGCGATGGCGCCCGACGCACCCCTGTTGCACGACAACATGCTTACCAAGTCGATCGGCGGAGAAGCGGACGCGCCAAGCAACGTCGCGCTCCACGTGGAACTTGGGCGAGGCGACGTCGACGCAGGATTTGCGGCCTCAGACCACATCGTAGAGCGAACCTACAAGACATCTATCGTCCACCAGGGCTACATCGAGCCTGAGGCCGAGACCGCCTGGTATCACAGCGACGGCACTATCGAGGTCTGGGCGAATACCCAGGGCATCTTCGACCACCGCACCCAGTTGTCCAACATCCTTGAGTTGGAGGCGGGCAACATCCTGGTCAGAGGAACCGAGGTTGGCGGCGCGTTTGGTGCGAAAGCACAGACCCGAATCTCGCCACTTTGCATCATGCTCTCGAAGGGTTCCGGAAAGCCGGTCCAGCTCGTGTTGAGCAGGACCGAGGTTCTCACGGCCACCGGCCCCGGAGCAGCCGCGACCATCACCGTCAAGATCGGCGCAACGAACGACGGCAAGATGAAGGCCGTGCAGGCTCGATTTGTGTACGGCGCGGGAGCGTTCCCGGGCGCGCCGGTGGGGATCGGTTGTCTCTGCTCGTTCGCCCCTTACCAGCCGGAAGCTGCACGCATCGATGGCTACGACGTGGTCACGAACACGCCAAGAGTCGCCGCGTACCGTGCGCCGGGCGCAACCGTGGCTTCCTACGCCGCTGAATCCGCCGTCGATGAGTTGGCGCAGAAACTCGGCATGGACCCGATCGACTTCCGCCTCATCAATATCAGCAAAACCGGCGACCAGAACATGAACGACATGGAGTTCGCCGCCATCGGTCTCGAGGAGATGCTATTGGCGGCCAAGGCGCACCCGCACTACACGGCTCCGCTCAAGGGGAAAAACGCCGGGCGGGGCATCGGGATCGGGTGGTGGCCGAACGGAATCGGCGTTTCAAGTTGTCGGATGATCGTCAACCAGGACGGTACGATCTCCCTGATCGTCGGTACGATGGATCTTTCGTCCACCCGGACCGGCTTCGTACAGCTTGCGGCGGAGACGCTGGGACTGGACCCGTCAGAGGTCCACATTACGACCGGCGACACCAGCAGCATTCCATACTCCGGAACCGCCGGAGGTAGCCGGGTCACGCGATCCATGGCCTCAGCGATCTACGATGCATCGCAGAATATCGTAAACCAGATCAAGGAGCGCATCGCATCAAAGCTCGGCGTGACACCCGAGTTCGTCGAGTTCTCGGACGGCGAGTTTGCAGCTCGTGATGTGCCGGACAACTCAATGTCCTTCCGTGACGCGGCCAGAGAAGCTGCCTCGGGATCTAACGACATCGTGGCCTCCGCTTCAAACGACCCCAACATGCGGGCCGCAAACGGCTACGCCCTGAACATCGCTGACGTGGATGTGGACGTGGACACCGGCAAGCCGACACTGACTCGCTTCACGGCGTTCCAGGACGTCGGAAAGGCGGTCAACCCGGACGCCGTTGAGGGACAGATTCAGGGCGGAGCGGTGCAGGGCATCGGTTGGGCGCTGAACGAGGAGTACGTGTACGACGACACGGGCGTGCTCCAGAACGCCAGCCTGCTCGACTACCGGATGCCGACGGCGCTCGACCTGCCGCGGATCGACTGCGTAATCCTTGAGACACCTGCGGACGAGGGTCCGTACGGCGTCCGCGGAGTTGGCGAGCCGCCGATCGTCCCGCCGGCCGGAGCCATCGCCAACGCCATCCACGACGCTGTCGGCACAAGGATGATCCAGCTTCCGATGAGTCCGGAACGGGTGTTCTGGGCCATGCGGGATGCCGCAAACGGCAGTTCAGAAGCCGCCGGCGACTAAGCACAGGCGCTCCTTCTCATAGAGAAACCAGACAGCCCCGCCCATCTAACGATTGGCGGGGCTGTCTGGTTTCTGGGGATCTCTTATTTCGAGGTTTTCGGGCCTTAACCCCCGGGCTTACGTCCGAAGATGGTCAGGCCCCTCGTCTCAAAGTTCGCTGCGGACGATTCATGCTTCGACCCGGAAAACACGTCAATCTGCTCGCCAAGTTGAACGTCCACGAATCCGGCCTCTGCCAGGACCCATTCCCACTCTGCTTCCAGCAGAGCACCCGCGATTCAGCCAGACCACAGATCTATATCGTCCTTGGCCTCTTGCGGCACCTCGACATGTACAACGATGTCGCCGATCTGAATCCTGCCGCCCGGCTTGAGGATGCGAAATATCTCCTTCAACGGAGACATCTTGTCCGGGGTCAGGTTGATAACGCCGTTGCTGATAACTACGTCCGTGGAGGCGTCATCAACAGGAAGGGCCTCAGCGTATCCGAGCCTGAACTCGGTGTTGCTCAGCCCCATCTCCCGAGCACCCTCACCCGCTTTGCCCAGCATCGCCTGCGTCATGTCTACGCCGATGACAGACCCGGTTGAGCCAACGTGTTGCGCAGCTTGCAGGGAGTCAAATCCGGCACCACTGCCGACGTCCACGACCGCCTCACCGGGGTTCATCCGCCCCCAGCTAAACGGGTTTCCTGTGCCGGCAAACGACTTGCTAGCGGACTCAGGGAGGCCTTCAAGATCTGCGTCCGTGTAAGACAACATCGTCGCGAGGGGTCGACCCGTATGGAAATGAAACCCCTCGTCAGGGTTGGTCGCGACATCCGAGTACTTTGACTTCACGTTGTCCCGAAGCTGGTCGATATCGACCGCCGACGGATTTACGTTAGAGACCATTGTCACTCCCGGGGCAAGCTGAATTAGAGAGATGCGCATCGCGCAACCTAACTGATCTAGCCCGACGGATGGATGGCAGAGGCTGGCGCCTGATCTGCCTACTGACGATAAATCCCGAAGTTTGTAACCCCGGTCTGATCGGCAAGTGAACCGGTGTTGTCGTCGAGACTGAGTTGCCGATCTCGGTGTAACTCGCCCCGTCGTAATCCCGCAGATACACCGTGACATCGCCACGCAGGCTCGTACTGAAATCCTTGACTGCGGCCCAGAACGCCACGCGGACCGTTCCCGATAGCTTCAGCGGTTGAGTCAGAGCTGCGGTCTGCCAGTTCTGGTACTGCGTAAGATCAGTCTCGGCGGCCCCGGATCCGCCCTCAAGCACAACAAGCCCTGCGTTCGCGTCACGATCAGTGTCGTAGTTATAGAGCGTGCTTGCGCTCGGGTAGCTTGCGTCGGCCGTCAGATCAGCCTGCGACGTCGTATCGCCCGCCGGAGGGCTCGGATTGTTGTGCAGGTAGTGGCCGCACGTGGTCGCTCCGTCGAACGGAATCTCAACGACTGCGCCCTCACGGGTGCTGATCGTCAACTTGTTCAGCCCGGAAGCGATGGCGGCGACAGGAATCTCCACAGTCACCGTAGCCCTCTCACCCGGGTCCAGTTCGCCGGCCCCAAACGCTTCAGACCGCCCATTCACAAGGCGAACATTGCTAGCCGTCCACTCGCCGGAGGTGGCGGGACCTGTGGCGATGTAGGACATCCAGACGGCGCCAACAGAGCTGCTCGACTGATACCGAGCGAGTACATCCCAGTCGCCAAAATCACGGAGCGTTGACTGGCCATCATTCTCGATAGTCGCAGTGATCGTCGCCCCAAGCGGTACGACACACCCGAGAATGTAGCGCAAAGACGATCGATCGTTCTGCCCCCGGGTTTCGGAGGCCGCTACATACGCAACAGCATTGGACTCACTGCCCCCGATTGCCGTGACGGTAAAGGCCAACACACCCGCCAATAATGTGGCGATTGTTATTAAACCCAGAACAAGATTTGGCATACCTTTACGCTGTGCGCCCTACTTTTATGTAGGGCGAGAGCATCTGATCGTCCGGCGATAGCTGTTGGAATTACCTGCCCGTGCCCAATTTCGCCCCGTGTCACCACCAGGCGCGGGATTGGGTGCACGAGAACATCATCACCGTGGCATCACTGAATACCGATAGACGATCCCGCGAGCGACCTTCGGCAAAACCCACAGGTTCGGCTTGGTGGTGAACCGGTGGTTCATCTGACAGTTGTCCCGCCGCTCCGCTCATCCGGCGCCTGATTCAACGCATCAGCAGGGCCCATGGCAGTGCGCTTCCAACCATCTGCGAGCGAAGTGCAACCCATTCGTTGACACTTCGTAGTCGCGCTCCTAAAATTCACTCGCTTAGCACTTGGGATGCCTGAGTGCCAATTCCGGTGGGAAACATAAACGGGTTAATGGAAAGCGAATACGCGCGGGTCGTTTCAGTACGTTCTGGGGTTCATCTCAGAACGTCATGCGACCTGGTCTTCGCCAAGAGAAAGACTCGAAGGAATCAGGAGGAAACTAAGAGTGGCTTCAAAGGTCAAAATTAAGCCGTTGGCAGATCGCATTGTGATCGAGCCGAGCGACGACGACGTCTCCCAGACCGCGGGCGGGATCTACATCCCGGATACCGCAAAAGAGAAGCCCCAGACAGGCAAAGTCGTTGCCGCAGGTCCCGGTCGAGTTACCGAAGACGGCAAAACCATCGCCCTGTCCATCAAGGTCGGTGACAACGTCATCTACTCCAAGTACGCGGGAACTGAGTACACCGAAGGCGGAACCGAGTACCTGGTCGTTCGAGAAAGCGACATCCTCGCAACAATCTAGCCCCGACCCTTCAGCAGAAGGATTACCAGCGCGCCGGGCAGATTGGCCCGGTGTACGGAGAGGAAAAAATGCCAGCAAAAGAACTCAAGTTTGGTGAGGATGCTCGAGCCCGGCTCAAAGCCGGAATCGACATGCTCGCCAACACCGTCAAAATCACGCTCGGCCCCATGGGTCGTAACGTAATCGTTGACAAGAAATTCGGCCCGCCCCAGGTCAGCTCTGACGGCGTATCAATCGCCAAAGAGATCGACCTTGAGGACCCCTTTGAGAACATGGGCGCACAGCTCCTCAAAGAGGCTTCCAAGCAGACCAACGACGACGCCGGTGACGGCACAACCACGTCCACGGTCCTTGCACAGGCGATCATCAACGAAGGCTTCAAGAACGTTGCAGCCGGCTCAGACCCCATGGCCCTCAAGCGCGGCCTGGAGCTCGGAGTCGTCTCCGTTCGCAAGTCCATCTCCAAGCTGTCCACCTCCGTCGAAGGCCGTGACCAGATCGCACAGGTTGCGATCCTGTCCGCCCACGACGAGAAGATGGGCAACCTCGTTGCCGACGTCATCGACAAGGTCGGCAAGGACGGCGTAATCACCGTCGACGAGTCCCGTGGACTCGAAGACGAAGTCGACTACGTCGAAGGAATGCAGATCGACCGCGGCTACATCTCGCCGTACTTCGTGACCAACTCAGAACGCATGGAAGCCGCGCTGGCTGACTCTCTCGTCCTTATCACGGACAAGAAAATCTCCGCCGTCTCGGACATCCTCCCGGTTCTTGAGAAAGTCCTGAAGGTTTCCAAGAACCTCGTCATCGTCGCAGAAGACGTTGACGGTGAAGCCCTTGCCACACTCGTGGTCAACAAGCTGCGTGGCACGCTCAACGTGCTCGCAATCAAGGCCCCGGGCTTCGGCGACCGCCGCAAAGAGATGCTGCGGGACATCGCCATCCTCACCGGTGGACAGGTCATCTCCGAAGAAGTCGGACGAAACCTGGACTCCGCCGAGGTCGAAGACCTTGGCCGGGTGAAGAGCATCGTCTCCACAAAGGACGACACGACCTTCGTAGAGGGGGCAGGCGACACGTCCGAGATCCAGGGACGAATCTCCCAGATCAAGGCCCAGATCGAAGAGACCTCGTCCGACTACGACCGCGAGAAGCTCCAGGAGCGCATGGCCAAGCTCTCCGGCGGAGTCGCGATCATCAAGGTCGGCGCGGCCACAGAGATTGAACTCAAAGAGAAGAAGCAGCGTGTTGAAGACGCCCTGTCCGCCACACGAGCAGCCGTTGAAGAGGGAATCGTCCCCGGCGGCGGCACTGTCCTGATCCGTGCGGGCCTGGACCTCGCCAAGGTAAAGGCCAAGGGCGACGAGCAGACCGGCGTGGACATCCTCAGACGATCCCTCCAGGAGCCGATCCGAGTCATCGCAACCAACTCGGGCGCCGAAGGCGCTGTGGTCCTGGACGCTGTCGGCAAAGGCAAAGGAAACTTCGGTTTCGACGCCATGGATGACCGATACGGTGACATGCTGGAGTTCGGCATCGTCGACCCGGCAAAGGTGACCCGAGCTGCAGTAGAGAACGCAGTCTCAGTGGCAGGAATGATCCTGACCACAGAGTCGCTTATCACCGAGACTCCCCAGCCTGAACCCGCCATGCCCGGTGGCATGCCCGGCGGCGGAATGGACTTCTAGTCTTCCGGACTATCCGGAAGCGCTACAAGCTTCAAATAAAAGGGGTCGGGCCTTCGGGTCCGGCCCCTTTTCGCGTCAGATATCTTGGTTCCCGTGACACAAGCCCCCCTGAACTCCCCCGGCTCGTTGCTACAATCGCCACACCTAAATCCCGGATCCCTTCGAATAACTGGCGAATAACTGGCGAATAACTGGCGAATAACTGGCGCACATGCAACCCTTCCGCTTCGTACACGCCGCTGACCTCCACATCGACAGCCCTTTCAAGGGGCTGCTGAAGTACGAGCCGCGAATTGCGCAACGGCTCAAAGAGGCGACCTTTGAGGCGTACGAAAAACTGATCGACCTGTGCATCGCACAAAACGTCAACTTTCTCGTGATCGCGGGAGATGTATATGACGGGGCGGACCGGAGCG
>Ga0115002_10001174_pt1 | contig 36478 bp, 26 predicted proteins | sample ArcticOcean_MG_C_8_FD_89576 | JGI IMG/M metagenome (GOLD analysis project Ga0115002, IMG submission 89576) | Marine microbial communities from western Arctic Ocean - ArcticOcean_MG_CB11_86 | ecosystem: Environmental > Aquatic > Marine > Oceanic | place: Arctic Ocean: Canada Basin | collected... | reverse complement strand
AGTGGAAGGAACTCTTGCCGATCGCTGAAGATGCGATCGGCAAGGGCTCTTTTCCTCTCCGACCGTCGGTCCTGGACTCGAGTGGTCCGGGACTCGTGTGGTCCTGGAGGATCAATACTGCGATCGGCCTCTGCTGCCACCAGGCTCCTTCTACGGGATTCTGATCGGAGTTCGTGTCTGTTGACAAGTGAGACGTATAGTTGCGGGAGTTATGAAATCGATAGGTGTTAGAAGTTCGGGGATCCGTGATGGAACATAGAACTGAAAAATCAAGCTACAGGGGTAGAGGCATTCTCTTGTCACTGGCGAAGCAGGGATTACTGCTGCTGCTGCTCATCGCACCTCTTGTAGTCGAAGGGCAAACGCTCCAGCCTCGGGTGGGAGAGCCCATCGATGGCTTGACCGCATCTCAGATGGAGCGCTTCCTCGCGGGAAAGGTTGAATTCCAGCGCACCTTTACCGCAGAAACGGGACTGGGACCCGGTTTCAACCAGGATTCCTGTGCTTCCTGCCACTCTGTTCCCATCGGCGGATCGGGATCGATCAAGGTGACCCGCTTTGGCTCCGCCGACAAGGGCGAGCCGTTTGATCCCCTCGCTTCGGAAGGGGGCTCACTGCTGCAAGCCAATGCCATCTCCGATGACTGCCTGGAAAGCGTTCCTGTCGATGCCACCATCGTCATCGAACGAACCACTCCGTCGATTCTCGGCGCAGGTCTGATTGAAGCGATCCCTCAGGCGGATCTTCTGGCTCTTCAATCGAATGGGGGTGTGGCTCACATGGTCGGTCTACTGGAGGACCCGATGGCTCCACTGACGGTAGGACGCTTCGGCTGGAAGGCACAGGTCGCCACTCTGCTTTCTTTCAGTGGAGATGCCACCCTCAACGAGATGGGAATCACCAATTCCATCGTCGGAACTGAAAATGCACCCAACGGCGACGCAAACTTGCTAGCGCAATGCGATATGGTCGCCGATCCAGAAGAGCCACTGGTCGATGGAATCCTGTTCGTCGAGCGGATCACCGACTTCCAGCGCTATCTGGCCCCTCCTCCGCAGACGCCAAGGAGCGGAATGAGCGGAGAGACGATCTTCAATTCGATCGGTTGTGCCATTTGCCACAATGCCGAGTACGTCAGCGGAACCGCTCCTGAAGCGGCTCTTTCGGGGATCACTTTCCGACCGTACAGCGACTTCCTGCTCCACGATATGGCAGGACTGGGAGACGGAATCGTCCAGGGAGATGCTCTCGACTACGAGATGAAAACCCCACCACTCTGGGGTCTGCGCATTCGAGGAGAGTTCCTTCACGATGGCCGGGTTCAGGTTCAGACTTTCCAACAAGGAATCGATGATGCCGTCGCCTGGCATTTCGGCGAGGGATCGACGGCATCCTTCAACTACTCGCAATTGACCCCCACCGAACAGGCTCAAGTCGGCGCATTTCTCGCCTCACTGGGGAGAGCAGAGTTTGATATGAATGGGGATGGGTACATCGGTTCTGCTGACCTGGCAGGATTCATCGACTGCTGGACTGGAGATGCTCCCGGTTCCTTCGATGCAGATTCTCCCTGCGCCGTCAGCGATCTCGATGCGGATGGAGATGTCGACGCTGCAGATCTTGCGGCTCTGGGAACCGCGTACCTCGATCCTCTGGAGGATTGTGACTCCAATGGTGTTTGGGATCTGGAGCAAATTTTGCTCATGGGTGGGGATGCCAATGGCGATGGAATCCTCGACAGTTGTCCAGAGCTGAGTTTCCGAAGAGGAGACAGTAACGCCGATGGTGCAGTGGACATCGGAGATCCCGTTCTCTCTCTGGGAATCCTCTTCTCGGGGTCCACCGCTGCCACCTGTGCGGATTCCACAGATGCCAATGATGATGGTACCTTTGACATCAGCGATCCAGTCTTCGAACTCAGCTTCCTCTTTTCGGGCGGCGCGGCGATGCCGGCCCCGGGACTCAATTGCGGACCCGATCCAACCACCGATGGTCTCGATTGCGCCAGTTACTCCAGTTGTCCATGATCCGTTGTCGATCACGGATCACCCCGTCGTGCCAGGGTCACAGATCCTGCGGTCCGTCTGCGTGATGGACGTGGGTGTCCACCTCGGTGCGCCCCATCCCCCCTCGGTGCGCCCCATCCCCCCTCAGTGCCGCCTTGGATGAGATCTCTTCGCGGAGGCCCAATGCTGAGGATAGACCGCGCCATCGGCTAGCCAGCGCCTGAGGATCGCCAACTCCTCCCTCTGCCAGCGAATCGACTTCATCAAGAGGCGTCCTCAGTCCATCTTCAAACTCGCTCGTGATACGCAGGATGAGCTTGTGGTCTGCCGGTCTCGCTGCAGGGAGGACCCGGCGAACGCTGTCGACAACCTCCGGAAGATCCAGTATCCGCTTTGCCTCACGAATCGCCTTGTCCGAGCCATGACAGACCAAACAGAAGTTTGAGAGGAGCAAGGCGGTGAGTTCGAGGAGAGAAACCATGCCAGGTCAGCGCGGGCGAGATGGCCCAGCGCCATCCTTACTACTGCGCTCTCTCGCAGCAGCTCACTTCAGCAGTGGCCCCTTGAGAGCCTGTCCATTCGTCGTCAGCACCTGAAAGTGATGCACTCGGTGCGGTCCCATATAGCGCCAGACGATCTGCTTGTCGCGGGTCACCTCAAAGAGTTTCACCTGGTCCGGGCCAGCCGCATAGCTCGCGATCACGGTGTTGCCGTTGGGGAGTCGCTGAGCACCGCATGGATCTGCGAAGGGGTCGTTCTCATAGTCCTCATTGGAGACCTTCCACACCACCTCCCCCTTTGCGTTGATCTCGATGGTCTTGTTGCCATGAGTCAGATTGACCAGCGTGTTGCCATTGGCGAGCCGAATCGCGGTGAATGGCCAGTTCTCCGCGGCCTTTCCGCCGAGTTCTTCCAGGTCAGTCTTGAAGACCTGGAGCACCTTCCCTGCCGGCGAGTACTCCTTCACCTTGAAAGCCAGGAGGTGCGGCGCGAGGTAATTGCCATTCGCGAGCTTGCGCGCCATGCGGGTCTGCATGTGAGCGTTGTCCGTCTCTGGTTGGAGCGGAATTTCCACGACGACCTCGCCCTTTGGATTCACTTCGATCAGCCTCGGATTTACGCCCAACTCCGAGATCAAGGTGTTGCCATTGGCGAGACGTGCACAGGTGCCGATCTCGGCATTCTCTACCGACTTCTTGTAATGAAAGACCAGCTCATGCTCGCGCGTCAACTCCTTGACCTCAGCTCCCCACGCGATCAATACGTTGCCATTCTTCAAGACGAAGCCGTCACGAGCGCCGGCAGTTCCTGAGTTCCAGAGCTCTTTTCCGCCCTCATCGATGATGCCGGTGAAACTCGGGCCAGCGATGAAGAAGGAGTGCTGAATCCTCTCGATCTCCTTGCCCGATGAGTCCTGCGAGAGGACCCGCTCCGAGCCAAGGGCCGTGAGAGTGAAGGCCAGGGCAAAGATGATAAAGGGCATGTGCCGAATCCTTTCATAGCGGCGAGGAGCGAGCCAGCATCCCGACGAATGAGCCCCCTTCTCCAGAGAGCCTCCACAGCAGATCGGCGACTGATCCCACTGCTCTTCGTTGAAAGTAGACTTCGAGATTCACTCCTGCGACGGAAGCGACAGACCGATCACGCTGGATTCAAAACCGATGACCCCCAAGCCATGAGCTGGCTACCGGATCAAAACGCCCATTCAACAAAGAGGTAACTGCCCCCCAGGTCGATATCAGCGCTGGTTCCAGTGCCATCATCGGAGACGTCGATGACCAGCGAACGATGGCCGGCGCCGAACAAGATTCCAGATCCCTGGCGGATCCCGCCGCGCAGCGTCAGCCCCTCGTAAGTTCCATCGATGTCACCGTAACTGATCCAGAGCCCCGATATTTCTCCATCGAGTTCCAGACTCCAGTCGTTTCCGATCGGCATGGCAAACTGCGCTCCGACGCCAAAGGCGGGAACCCATTCATCGATGCCTCGATGGGCAGACACGACTTCTTCACCACCCTTACCCGCATTACTGGTTCCAGTCAGTGTCGTATCAAACAGCAGATGGTCCACTCCCCAGATGTACTTCAGCATCACCGGACCGACTCCAAGCAAGGCACCCTTGCTATGGAAGGTCGTGACCGTGGCTTCCAGCGCACTGTCAAGAGTGCTGCCAGAGTCAAAGGTCTCCCCACCAAAAACGATCGGAGAACCGAGGGTCGTCGAGCCATTACCGGTAAAACTGATCTCTGTCATCTCGTAGGTTCCGACTCCCATGTCCGCTTCGATCCCATAGACCCAGAAGGTCTCCTCGCCATCGAGTCCCAGAACACCATCGAGATCCACCACGTCTCCGGGGTTGGCCAGATCGGATGCCTGGATCGATCCACCTGGGGTGGGTTGCCAGTTCTCAGCCCTCAATCGGATCATCCCCGCTCCACCCGCTCCGCACCCGGAGAAGATGAGGAGTGCCAGAAAACAGAGGAGGGGCCGCAGAAGTGTCTTCGACTGGATCTTCGACATGGGATTCCTTCCGCACGAGGGGTTAGGCGACCGACAGCATATCCGGAAGGACAGAAAACCACCAGTATTCGGAGAGATACTTGCTCTGATGTGAGTAAGGGATCATTCTCAGGGGGGGGCGAGTGGCGGAACTGGCAGACGCGGGGGACTTAAAATCCCCTCCTCGTTCGAGGGTCCGGGTTCGAGTCCCGGCTCGCCTATACCTTACCAACATTGCATTTTTTTGGAGTGGCGGCTTCCTGATGGGTATCAGGAGAAGCGATGGTCGAGAGAACTTCCAGAGCCGGCTGGGCGGACTCTGTTTCAGCCCAGCGGTTTTTCAGCGGGTGTTTCATCTTCGCAGTAACAGGAGCGGAACCAATCCTGGCATTGCTTCGCATCCTTGCTGGTAGCAAACAGATAACAGACCGATTCTCCAGGCAAACAAAAGACTGCAAAGTTACGACCTTTTTTGATGCAAAGGCAACCGTCCTGGACTTCTGGCCCCCTTGGAATGACAAAGATGGAGAGGCATTCGCTCCCCATCTGATAAAAAACCTTGGCGATCCGAAGATCCCCCATCTGGAGAAAAGAAACGCCGCGCAAAGAGCCCTCTGGATTGGGCAAGTTCACCGAAGAGACTGCCAGTTCCGATGAAATCCTGGCCGCCGCACTCTCGGCACCCTCGAAGAACCACTTCGGCCCATCATCTCCATGGATCGATCGAAGATGGGAATCAAAGACGAACTCACCCACGCTGGCCTGAAGTTCTGAATGATTGCTGGTGGAAAATGGATTGAGGGAGGAGAAGATCACGAGGAGGATTGCAGCGGCGGTGGCAAAGGGAATCAGTTTTCGGCCGGTCCATCGTCTTCGATAGGACTGACGAGAAGATTCAATGGTGATCGCCTGGCGTACTTTTTCCTGAAGACCCTGTGGAACCCGAGCAGGACGAGCCTTGGCCTGGACCAGTAGTTTCATGTGCTCGATGGCCCTTGCGGTATCGGCGCAGTCGGGACAGAGAGTGAGATGGAGATCGACTTCATCGGCGTCCCCATCGACCAGTTCGCCGTCGACCCATTCATGCAGCTTGTCCTTGAATCGAATGCAATCGTCCATCGGTCCTCATCTTTCATGCCCAAATCTTCAGTGTCTTGATCAGTATCGCAATCGATCAACACCAGAAGATTGTATCACTGGCGCCCATAGCCAAGTTCTTCAGCGTAGTTCTCCAGGCGTTCCTTCAAGAATGCCCGGCCTCTGGAAATCCTTGATCGGATGGTACCAATCGGCACATCCAGAATCTCTGAGATTTCTTCGTAACTGAGTCCATTCACATCACACATCAGCAGCGCCCGGCTGTAGACCTCGGGTAACTCCCTCAGATGGCGGTTGACCTCGTCTCCGAACAGGTCGAGAAAAGTTTCCGGATTCTCAATCCCCTGCCGCTCGAAAACCGCGATCGAGTGCCGAACCGGATCGACTGCCAGTTCCTCGACTTCGCCGCCATGGTGAGGACGACGAGCTCGTTGTCGGTAACCATCGATGAACTGATTCTTACAGATCCTGAACAACCATGCCTTGGCATTACTGTTGGTTCGAAAACCTCCAAATGCTTTAAATGCCTTGATGTAAGTCTCCTGGACCAGATCTTCCGCCTGAGCACGATTCTTCGACAATCCCATGGCGAATCGGAATACGTCATCCATGTGAGGGAGAGTGATCTCTTCGAACAGATCCATGTTTCCCATGTTCATGGTTTCACTCATGGGTCCTCCTTTCACGCGGGTGGGGTCCAGAACAAAAGGGGCTGTAGTGAGTCAGAAAAGGCTCTCAGAGGTGGCCTCGAAGAGCCTCAGGCACCTTTGCTGAGGATCTGGCTCGGTTACATTCCCTTCTCTATCGCTCCAACGAAGGTCTGCCGACCCAGGTTCCAGAGATTTCCTGACGAATTCGATTCCCCAGTACGTTGACGTCTTCGGCCGATTCTAGCCATAATTGACTCCAAGGCATGCGCCCCGGGTCATACACCTTGGCGAGCAAGATCCTCGGCAGCGTCCAGGAGGAATTCGCCAGTTCCTCCCCCGAAAACTGCTCCCACGGTTGATCTGCCAGTTGTAGGCGAAAGCGGGCGATCTCCCGCTCCAGATCTCCGTGCTGGAGTTGTTGTTGCAACTCCCTGAGCCGTTGATTGAGACGCATCTCATCCCGCTCTCGACTCCGATGTCGGGTCAATATGTCCCCCACCTCGCCGTGCTGTGAAATCAACCACTCCTCGGCCAGCCTCGATCCAAGAAAGGTCGCCAGTCCCTCGTTCAGATCGGACTCCCCGGAGATGTGGATCGTCCGGTGGACCAGTTCATGCAACACAGTGGTCGCGAATCGATGCTCGGCCAATTCAAGCAGAGAGGATGGGAGAGGTTCGGGAAACCAGCCGAGGCTACTCCAGGCGGAAACCGGCAGCACCTCGGCGATCAGGCCTTGATCCGCCAGCAGCTTCGCTTCCCGCACAGCATGCTCGCGAAATCGAAATCCCTTGTAGGGAACCTCGCCCACGATGGGAAACTTCCAGCGGTGAAGAGTCACCGTCACCGGATCCGCTGCAGCCACGATCCAGCTCGCAGGTCCCTCGGTGGATTCCACCCTGCGGTATGCCCCCCCGACTCGTAGACCTCTGTGCCGTGCAAACTCGAGCAACTCAGGCAATGTTTCTAACCGCGACCGAGCTTCAGGAGAGAGATCAGGATCGTTGCGCAACTGCTCGATCGGGATCGAGGTGGCGATACTGTGCACCACCGCACTCCCATTCGATAACAGATAGGCTCCGTGACACCCTGTACCGTTGAGGCATGCACAAATCAGCAGAGCACAAAGCCAGCGACCAGTGCCCTGGCGAGGATGGAGCTGCGAGATATTCATGACCCGATTATATACCGGGATGGAGCGCGGGACTGCGCAGTATCGTTGGATCTATTCCTGACAGAAGTGCCATCTGCTTACGGGTCTGACTCAAAGGTTGGAAACGAACGCGGCTGAAAGCTGTCGAAAAGTTCGGTGAAGCCGAAGTAGAACTCATCGAAAAGAGGTTCGCCGGTAGGACCCTGATAGATCATCCCGGATTGGCCCAGAGGAATCATCGATTCGATTCTGACCGGCCCTTGTGGTCCCACCTCGATCACCTGGGTGTAGGTCGATCGATCGAGCCAAGGTGTGGTCCAGACCTCCTCCACGACCGACCCGGTGAAACTGATGTTGGCCCTGGGCTGATCCCATGGCCTCGAGCCCAGTTGGGCCAGCGTGTCATCGAGTGCCTGTACGATGATCCCGGCGGCGTGGGTGGGTTTCGGCGTGGTCCCACGATTCATGAACCAGTCGATCCGATTCTGCAGCACGGTAGCGGATCCGGGTAATCCGCGGATCAGCACATTGAAGAGCAGATTGATTCCCTGCTGATTCCACTGAAGGCTCTCCGTATCCAGTTCATCCTCGAAGGTCAACTCGAGCACTCGGCGGATCCACTGGTCCTGTAAGGTCCATGCGTCTGCCTCCACTGGCGCAGTGGTCCAAGCAGGCGGTCCACCCGGAATGAAGTAACCATCCCATTCCCCTAGCAGCGCCAAGGCATCCAGGCGATCCGGATCGGGGTCCGATTCCACTGCTGCGACAAAGGCGTCTCGAACGAAGAACCAGCGGTTCCCACCGCTGGACCCGAGGTTGCAGCAATCGGTCGCACTGATGGTCGGGGCCAGTTCACGGATGAACTCGAAGCTGAGAGGCCCCTCATCGATGGCATCGGCAATTCGATCTTGAATCGCATGTGCCCGGTGGAAACGCCCGTAGGCATGACCGGGATTCGCCCCACCCGCGGCACCTCCCCCCGCCTTGTTGTTCCAGCCTCCGATCCATCCTCGATCCGGATTCTGGACCGTCTTGCGCGGCTTGTAGGTGACCGGCGCCGTCCACTCCATCGTTCCATCGCCGAGTTGCGGTAAACGTGGATCGGCATCTGCGTTTCTCACGGGATCCAGACCCGCCATCCAGTAGCCCACATTCCCTCTCCGATCGACGTAACACACATGAAGTCCGACGCAGAATCGATCCATCGCATCGCCAAAGTCATCGATGTTACGAGCCATCATGAAATCGAGATTCACATCGATGGTGTTCAACTCTTTGCCCCAGTGAGAGTACTTCCAGCTCGCCACCGGCCCATCGACGGAGGAGGGATCGAGGATCAACGGTGCCACCACCGGACCGTGCTGGGTGCGGTATACCGGCAAGTCGAGAAACTGGTTGTTACCCAGCGGTATCGTCTCGATCCGGTGCAGGAACAGGTCTTCTACATCATCGAGGTAGATATCCACGGTATGGGTGTGAGCCACTTGGCCTGACCAGGCGTGGCGAGGAGAGCGTCCGATGATGATTCCAGGCAACCCTGCCAGGGCCATTCCAGAGACATCGATTCCTGCACCCCTCAACGATCCCTCCACGATGATGCCGGGCGCACTGAACTCCATCTGCGGCCCGGAATAGAGGATCGGATTACCCGTATCGGTATGCTCTCCCGACACTGCCCAGGCGTAACTCCCCAGTCGGATCGGCGAGCCCAGGTCGGAGAGGCGCTGGGCGGTACCGGCAAATACATCATCGACACGATCTCTCAGCGCTCTCAAGTTCTCGACTTGATATTGCTGTGGTAACGGCTGAGCAGGCGGAGATTCACCCTGGAACGGAATCGCGAAGTCCTCCGGAGGGATCATCGTCGGAGCCTCGGGATCATCGAGCCAGCGCAAGTCATCAAACATATCTCCACCGTCGATGGGATGTTGATCGATCAGTTCTGCCAGCAACAGTGCATTGTCCAGTTGATGAGTCGCGAGCGCCTCCGAATCAAAATTCCTCAACAAGGTGACCTGTAGTGCCATCACATCCTGAATCGTCCACGGATCCGGCAAGATACCCAACTGATGAAACTCATAGGGCAGTAGGTCAGGATCGGCAATCACTTCCTTGATCCTACGATTCATTCCATCGATGTACCCCAACACCACAACTTTTCCAAGTTCAGAGACTCCTTCGAAACCTTCCAGCATCTCCTGGTCGGAGTAACCCAGTAATCGGATGGCGATATCGGTATTGAGTTGACCAGCCCCGAGGATCTCGGTGAGTCTGCCTCCTGAAAGCCTGCGGAATAACTCACTCTGCCAGAGACGATCGGTGGCGACCTCGTAGCCGAAGGCTTCATACAACTGGTACTGATCGCCCCCCTCGATGAACCAGACTCCCAGTTCGTCACGAGTCACGGTCACCTCGGGGATCGGCGGACAGACCGGATAGCTGTCGCAATCCCCGATGGCGGAGATGCCACAGTAGGGATAGGGAAAGTCAGGAGCCCGACCATCGAACAACCTGAAACCGATCACCACAGTTGCATCCGCGAGATCTACATCGCCATCGGCATTGGCATCCATCGCCGCCACGCACTCCGAGGCGGGGCCGCCGAGATAGAGATACTGGAGCAACCAAATCCCGTCGGCGAGATTCACCTGACCGTCGACATTGGCATCTCCACGGAGGAATGGAATCTCCGCCGCTGACATCGGGGATGCGATCAGCACCACAATTATTATCCATTCGACGACTCTCGGCATCCTGAACACCTCCTGGGATTCTCTCCACCATCGTATCAGTGCTGGTATCCAGTACGAGTCCCGCTTGGCCTTCCTCTTGAGACGGGTAGAATGGGAGCACTGGCGCATCCCAGCCGATCGCCCTTGGAGGATTCCCATGATCAAATTTCCGGCTCTATTCGTCCTGATAGTGCTGACCAGTTCTGCCCTCTCGGCCGGAGAACCGATCGAGACCGCCTTCGTCGCATCCGGGGTGGAGATCGTCGGTGGCCAACTGGGAGCGGTGGCAGACCTGCTCAACCCTGTGCTCCAGGATCAATTCGATACGGGCGGGGTCCGCAACCTGCTCGAGATCCAGAATCTCGATGATCTGTCGATGCAAAACGATCCGGAAGTCGCAGTCGCTGCGTTCCCAGGCCTCGATCAAGATGGTGACCCTGGAAATGACTTCGATGGTGACAACCTGTTCCAGGTTGACCCCCTCGGCCTCGATGCGAACGGCCAACCGCTGACCGTCTTCACTCCAGGATCGATCACCAACGGGTTGCTGATCGCTGGACCCGCTGACCTGGACCTGGGCGGTGGCCTGGTGATTCCCGGCACGATACTCGAGGGTACCATTGCAGTGGGTGGATCATCGATGATCACTCCAACCATCGCTGCAGCCATCCCGGTGGCCCTATTCGATGCCATTCCCGCTCCACCGCCCTTCGATGGATTCCCCTTCAATTACGATACACTGACACAGGTTCTCGGTTTCTTAGGAGTCAATCCCGATGTGGACATCGATGGCGATGGTGTCATCGATGCTTTTTCGGTGGAATTCGTGCTGACATTTGTTTCCTGTCAGATCATCTACCCCAGCGGCGATCCCCTCTTCCTCCGGGGAGACATCAATGATGACGGGACGATGGATCTGAGTGATGGAATCAACTTGCTCAGCTATCTGTTCACCAGTGGAACCGAACCCGGTTGCTTCGACGGAGGCGATACCAATGATGATGGAGCTCTAGACCTCGCAGATGCCATCGTCATCCTCAGCCACCTGTTCACCGGTGGACCTCCACCTGAAAACCCGTACAACAGCTGCGGAATCGACCCGACCGCCGATAGCCTCGACTGCGCGACAAGCCCTGGAAGCTGCTAGAGCGGCGAATCAGCCTCCAGATCGGCCCAGTCGCCGGGAAACTCCCTGAATCACTCGATCGAGTGCCTGGAGAAATGCCGATCGATCGCGATGGTCAAATGGAGAAGGCCCCGAGGTAGGCAAGCCAAGATCTCGCAGATGTGTCGCCAGGTCTCGACGCGCCAGTGCTTCCCCGACCGACTCCGCATCCAGAATCCTGCCATGGGGAGAAACCACCTCCGCGCCAACGGCAACACAGCGTGCAGCCAGTGGAATGTCTCCGGTGACCACGACAGTCTTCTCGTTACAGTTCTCTGCGATCCAGTCGTCAGCCGCATCGAACAGAGCGGCCACCACCTGGAGACGACATCTTGGCCCGTTGGGGATTCGCATCTGACGGTTGGCGACAAAGATCACCGAGAGTTCCAGACGCTTCGCGACCTTCACTACCTCATCCTTGACGGGACACCCGTCGGCATCGACGACCAACTGAATGTTCATCGATCAAGGCTTCCTGCTGGCCTGGTGGCAGCCGTTTTCATCGAGAGCCATTCGATTCCTTCGTCTCCACCGCCTCACTGGATGGATCCGATTTTTCCGGAGTGACCGCTTCCTCTGGAGTCTTTTCATCATTCTCACGTGCGATCTCTTCCAGCCTCAGTGAAAGAGCATCGACATCAGAAGTGGGAAGATCACACTGCTGATGGATACACAGATAGGCACACGGCTTTCCATCGAGGAGCCCTCGATCCGCCAGAAGCGCGACCACTTCAGCCGCGCGAGATCCCTTCTCGCCGGGCAATCGCAGTGCCACGATCGGAAAGGGAACCTTGGAATGGGTCACGGCATGAATCAGGCTTCGGGTTTCCACTGCTGTCGGATCTCCGACCACTGCGACCGCTGGAGCCGCGCGAGTCATCGCCTGTACCGCCAGAAGCAATTCTGCTGAACCGGTCGGATAGGGTCCAATCGAGCGCAATCCTGCAGCGATGATGTGTTCGCCCGTCTCGCGGTACTCGCTGGACCCGGTCAACTCGTAAAGACGTAACAAGCTGCGTGCCACGGTGGCATTACCCGACGGAATCGCACCATCAAAGAACTCCTGTCTCCTCCCGAGCAACACCTCGGCGCCCGCTGGAGCCTCGAACAGACCACCGTCCGCTTCGAGCGGACCGAACTCCTTGAGGATCACTCGCCAGGAACGGATCGCCTCGGCCACGAATTGGACCTCGAAGGTCGCATCGTAGAGATCGAGACAACATTTCATCCATAAAGCCGCATCTTGAAGGGTGGCTGGGTTGCCGGAGACCTGTGCCATCTCCTGCTCCCCTCCATCGCTGGAGGAGATTCCATCGGGATAGTCTCTACGCCTCTGAAATTGATCTTCCAGGACCAGAGATCCCTTCATCGAGGAGTAGGCTCCCACCGCCGCCTGACGGAATCGAGGCAAATCCAGCAGCGCCGCGCCACGTGCTAGCGCCGAGATGGCGAGTGCATTCCACCCCAACACCACCTTGGGATCTCGTTTGGGCGCCACTCGATGCGCACGATGTCCCTTCATCAGGGCCACTCCCTCGACAAATTTCTGTACCGCCTGATTCAAATCGACCGACAGTGATTTTGCGGCCTGCTCGATCGACATCGCCTTGCGAGGGACACTCGCCTCTCCCCCCTCGAAGTTGCCCTTCTCGGAGATCCCCAGGACCATGCAGATGAGAGGGGTCGATTCCTCTCCCACCACTTCCTTCACCTGCTCTGGAGTCCAGACGTAATAAGAGCCCTCCACCCCTCCAGAATCTGCATCCCATGAGCCTGCGAACCCTCCATCGGGGAGCATGAACTGTTCCAGCAAAGCATCGCAGGTGGCGACCCCGACTGCGGTCAGTTGTGGATCATCGGCGATCCGCCCGGCCTCGAAGTAACTTTCCGCCAGCGATCCCTGGTTGTAGAGCATCTTTTCGAAGTGCGGCACCTGCCACTGGGCATCGACGCTGTAGCGATGGAACCCGCCGCCCACCTGGTCATAGATCCCGCCGTTGGCCATCGCGTGGAGCACCGAAACTCCTCGATCGATGGAGGCTTGATCTCCACGCATCTTTCCCTCGCCGATCAGATATTGCAGCAATCTGGGGTTGGGAAAGCGTGGAGCCTTACCAAAGCCGGCAGGATCCGCGGTGTAACTACTGGCAGCGCCGTCGAGCCCTCCAGAGAGGTACCCTTCCGCTTCAATACCATCGAAACTGCGCTTCGCCCGATCGAGCAGGTGGGCATTCAGTTTTCCGGCACTGTCGGTGATCTGTGTCCGATCCTCACTCCAGGCTTTAGCGATGGAACCGAGCAACTCCAGGAACCCAGGTCGATTGAATCGTGCTCGCGGTGGAAAGTAGGTTCCCCCGAAGAACGGTTTCAAATCATGGAGTAAGAAAGCAGATAGCGGCCATCCCCCTCCACCGGTCATCGCCCTCACCGCATCCATGTAGGCATCATCGACGTGAGGAAGATCTTCTCGGTCTACCTTGATGGAGATGAAGTTTTCGTTCATGAACGCAGCGATCGTTGGATCGGAGAAGGACTCCCGGCGCATCACATGGCACCAGTGGCATGACGAGTAACCGATCGACAGGAAGATGGGACGATCGAGTTTCTTCGCCTGCTCGAATGCCTCTTCCCCCCAGGGATACCATTCGACCGGATTCTCCGCATGTTCCCGCAGGTAGGCGCTGGGGCTATCCGCCAGTCTCCAACCTCCCACCTGGGCTTCTCCAGCTTCTTGCGCTCGCCCCGGAATACCGGCACAGAAAAGTGTACAGGTGCAGATGATCCATCGATTCATTTGGTCCTCCGTCAGCGGGTATCCTATGGCTTCAGTGGGCTCCAGGGGAGAGTAACCTGTAGAAACCCGGTCGAACGAGCCCAAAATACCACCGCACAATATCGAAATTGTGCGGTAAAAACTTCAACGATTCCTGTAGATTGGCTCTCCGAACCTCAGCAAAAAGGAGCCATGATGACTGACAAAGAAAGTCCAGCCAAACAGCGACAACCGATCGGGATCTTGATCCTGCAAGGACTCTACGGTGGGTTTTTCATCCTGATGGGACTCAATCATTTTTTTGATTGGTTTTCAGCCGGGGGTGACCAACCTGCCACCAATCCCGAAGCGACCGGCGCGTTCTGGGCTGGAATCACCGCCAGTGGCTACATGTCCAACCTGATCTTTGCCACTCAGGCGGCCAGTGGATTGTTGATCGCTTCGAGTCGGATGAGCGCCTTCGGGCTGATTCTGTTGAGTCCGGTTCTGGTCAACATCGTTGGGTATCATCTCTACGTGGAACCCAATGGCCTGCAGATGGCCCTCGGACTCTCTGCAGTGCATCTGGTTCTGGCCTGGTGCCACCGCAAGAGTTTTCAGCCGCTCTTTTGCAACTGCTAGCATGACATCAGGGTCGTGTCAGCCGGGGAGATTTCACTCTCCGGCTGGCACGATGCTGCCTTCATCCACTGCACCGTAGAATTGCCATGTCGGTCGGTGATTACGCTTCAACTCGACACCGCTGAGAGCCGCCCGAACCATCTCGATGGGAATCGAGTTGTTCTTCAGCACCCGATCATGAAACTCACGATCACTCATCTGGCCTGAATCCACCAGTTCCTGGTGAAGCGCCATCAACTGCAATCCACCGAGCATGTATGCCGCCTGGTAGAGCGGTCCGTAACTGCCACTGACTGAACGGCGCACCTCTGCTGTGGCGTTGTTTCGTTCATGGCCGACATTCTCGACCAGGAAATCGATCGCCTCCTCTGCACTCATCTTTCCGAGGTGGTAACTGAGCGAAAAGATGATCCGTGCGCAACGATGAGTGCGCCAGAACAACATTCCTACGCGATTTTCTGCGGACTCTGCGAAGTCCTTCTCCCACAGCAGCATCTCCCAGTAGAGAGCCCACCCCTCCATCCAGAAGGGAGTACCGAAACCGCGACGATGAGTTCGATGCCTGCTGGTCATGAACCCCTGCAAGTGATGACCTGGAATCAACTCGTGATGCACTGTGGCTCGGGCGAAGTGTCGATTGTTCCCTCTCATGCTCATCCGCTTGTCTTCGTGCTCCATCTCGTGGGTGGGGAAAGCCACCATGATCGTTTCACCACCGAGGAAGTATGGACTGACCTTCTGTCGTGCAGCAGACAGCATCTCCATCCTCCAGGTTTCCTTGCAAAGATCAGGAATGGTGACCAGGTCTCTCTGCTCGAGAAACTCCACCGCCTCGTGAGCCAGCTCACGAATCAGGTCCGGCTGCTTCCCTGGCTCGACGTGGAGTTCCTTGACATGCTCGAGTGCCTTGCGCCAGTCGTCTCCATAACCCAGATCCTGCGCCGCTCGGACCATCTCCTTGCGACACCAGTCGAACTCCTTGCGTGCGATCTCGATCAGTTGTTCCGGGGAGTAAGCGATCATCTCGTGCTCCAGCATACTCATCAGTTCTTCGCGACCGACCGGGTCCCCGATGATGGGTGGATCGTCTTCATCATCGATGGCCATCACCTTGTTACGGATGAACTTCGAGTAACTTTTGAGCGTCTTCTCCAGATCCTTGTACGGTTTTTCTACCCACCAGGTGAAGAGTGGATCGTAACCAGCATAGAATCGATACCACCCCGAGAGGGTTCGCTGGAGGCGTTCGACCATACGTGAGGCGCGGTTTGCGACCGAGATCTCGAACACCTGCTCCCCTTCGCCACCCTCCTTCAGTTGCTTCTCGATCGCGGATCTGGCTTCCTTCACGGCTCTATCCAGATCCGTGATGGTGTTGGCGAGTTTCTTCCCATCGACTGGCTCCACCTGCCTCCGCTTCTCTTGCAAGCGGGTGATGATCTCCGCGAAGGGCACGAACTGGTCGATCTGCTGCTCTTTCAACTGCTGGTGTTCCAGCGAGCGTAGTCGGTATCGAAGATCGTTTTGGAAGAGCAGGTGATCGATCTTTTGATCGCGCTCAAGCGCGTCAAAGTCGATGGAATCGAGAACTTCCTGCCAGTGTTGCAGATACTCCCGAGTCCTCTCCGAAGCCATCTTCGACATCGGTGCATCATAGAACCTACCGATATTCCTTCGATCCGCAGAATAGAGTTCGATCATGCCGCGCAGTTTCGGGAGGGTGGAATCGATCACCCCACCCGGATGTTGAGAGTCGTCAGATGCCATCTCGGTACTGGCGGGGACTTCTCCGGTGAGTCCATCCGGAACCGTTACCACTCCAAGGACCAGGATCAAGACCATATGGATGAGAGTCGGGCTGATCATCGATGTACCTTTCTGAAGCCTGTGCAACCACTCCAGTTTATGAGGATCCAGCATCGATACAACGATGCAGTGGCGAAGTGTTGGGCTGAAACTCGCCAAGAAAATGGAAACAGGTGCGTCGATCAGATCGATGAGTAAGGGGGACGGAGCCTCGCTTCAGGCTCCGTCCCCCTACCAGTTCACAATCGGTTGCTGATAATCAGGCTTCGATCTTCTCTGCTTTCGAAGCAAAGATGTTGGCAAACAGCGAACCAAAGAAACCAGAAAGTCCCACGGCTACATATACATTAGGATCCACCACTAGCATGTTGACGACATACCAGCACGCCACCGCGATGATTCCACCGATGACTCCTGCGAACACTGATCCTCCGAGATTATTCCCCATCGCCCGTTCTCCCATCCACACACAGGGACTACCCCCGCATGCACAAACGGTAAATCAAATCGCCCTTCCATGTCAAATCAACCATCCCTGCTCGATAGGGGTCGCGGCTGAAAAAGACGGTCCGAAAGCTTCACTTCAGCGGATTTAACCGTACCTGAGCCATAATTCAGGCGGCATTCGTCACGGGGGCGAACGCCTCTCAGCCCAATCGAAAGGGGTCACCATGACCTTCCCCATTCTCGGGACAAAGACGATTCTTCGTCTCTTCTCCCTCTCGTTCCTGCTGTTCGCAATGCTGCCCGCCACCACCCTCTACTCCCAGGTGTACATGAAAAACCTGGGAACTCGCGGATCCGAAATCTCTCTCGAGATGACGCCGACCAGTGATGGAAACTACGTCACCGTGGGACCGGTCACTCGACCCCCCGGCGGACCACCTGGCTTTGACATCTACCTCAACAAGGTCAGCCCTGGCGGCAACTTGATCTGGACGCGTCAGATCCTCGAATCCAATGTGCAAGGATTCGGCAATGCGGTTCCTGTTTCGGTGACGGAAACATTCTCCGCTGGAGTTTCCAGTGGGTTTGCGGTGACTGGCATCGTCCGAAACGGAATTTCGGTCGACGATCCGGTGATGGTGGTCACCACTGATGTCGTTGGGATTCCCACCGGCTACAGTTCCTATGGCGGACCACTACCCATCAATAATGTCGGCATCATCAGCGGGGCAGGCGTGAAAATCATCCAGATCCCAGATGGGCGACTCGCCATCTGCGGATCGGTCACACTCGCCAACTCTGCCGGTCAGCTTCCCTTCATCCTCGTGGTACAGCAAGACCTCACGCTGGATTTCATGCGGGTCTACGAGGATGCTGCGTTCAGTATCCCGGGAGCCAATCTGTTCGGATTCAATACCCGGGCTCATTTCGCCGACATCGAATATGTCGAGGAGTTGATCCACCCCGATGGTACCGCTCTCCAGGAAGCGGGATTCATGGTGGTAGGATCCACCGGTCCGATGAACTCGTACTTCTCTGAAATCCTGGTGATGCGCACCAAGATCGATGGGAATCCATCTCAGGTGACACTACATGGCCCGCAACAGGTGAAATCGATCGGGACCGCTCTCACCATCACCCAGGCGGGCAATGTCGAGGTCGCCGGGCTGGTCATCCCTTCGCCAAGCCTGACAGGCGCACCAGCGATCCCTCCGTCGACCCTGGTCCTCAAGCTGGAACCACACTTTCTCGGAACCCTCGATCAGGACGAATACCATGGATTCATCATCCACAGCGACATTCGAGAAGTGGGAGCGGGTGAGTTCATCATGGCAGGTCGAGATGCAATCCCGGCGATCAGCCCTGACGGCAAACTGATCTGGAACGGAGCTGTGCTTCGAATCAAGAACAGTGGAACCGTGGTCTTCGCCAACGGATACGGGAGTCCCAATGGTGTGGAGGTTTTTACCGACGTTCACGAGATGGCGGGAGGAGATCTGCTCTCCAGTGGAATCTCCACTGTCTGGTGTAGAGGCCCCATGGACGAATACCTGAACAGAACTCTCAGCGATGGTTCCATCGTCGGTTGTTACTTTTACTCGCTCAACTACTCGCACACCGAGCCAGTATACCCGGTTCGAGATACCTGGCTTCCATCGGAGTTACTGGATCTGGTCAGGGATCACGATCATCTTCTCTCAACTCCTAACACCATAGTTTACTTGATCTGTCCGCAAGTATTCCTTCCAAATATAGTATTGCCGATTCCCTGGGACTGGTTCAGGCGCGCGGACTTCACTCGTGATCTCCAGATCGACATCGGAGATGCCATCGCCAGTCTCGGCCGACTCTTCGGTGGTGGTCAGCCTTCTGTCCCCGAACAAGCGGCAGACTCCAACAACGACGGAACTCATGATGTCAGCGATGTGATTCACACCCTCAACTACCTGTTCGGCGGTGGATCTCCTCCTGTGGCACCGTTCGACGAGCCAGGCCCCGATCCAGAGAATGACCAGGGTAACATCTTCAACATCGATGAACTGCTCCAGTGGATCGATCAGTCGTTGCTGGCAGAAGGGAAGATACTTGCGCAAGAGTGAGTGATGAAGGATCCATCGAGGACCTGAATCCAGAAGGAGGCCTCGTCGGCAACAACCGACGAGGCCGCTTTTTTTTATCGATAAAAAACAGGATCAGGGGCAGCTCGAAAAAGAATCGCAGTCACCGAGGAGGCCGACCCGAATGCCACAGGAGGGAAAAGGAGCAGCAGGAGCCAGTCCACCCTGGAAAATGTAATCCAGCAGGTAAACCACATCCGAAATATCTGCTGCACCACTTCCGTCCGAGTCCAGAGCGAAAGGACAAGCGGAGACCCCATTCCCGAACAGTACGCTCAAGATTTGGACAGCATCAGTGATATCAATCGCGCCATCCTGGTTACCGTCACCGCTAATAAATGGCACCCCCTGGCAACTATCCAGAATCCCATCCAGGTTTCCGTCTACCGCACCTGCCGCAAGATCACAAATATCGAGATTTCCATTCAAATTACAATCGGTACCAGTCCCGGAAATCAATTCGCAACTATCCATCAGACCATCCGCGTCGCAATCCGTTGCGCCCGCGACGATGTCACAACTATCGAGAAGACCATTGTCATTACAATCAAAAGCGACACCGCTAGCGATCTCGCAAAAATCGAGAAGACCATTCAGATTACAGTCATCTTCAGAAATCTGACATTCGTCAGGGATTCCATCACCATTACAATCCTCGGATGTTCCAGATGAGAGATCATCAGGATCAGCCACCGAGTTGCCATTGCAATCCGGTGGCGGTAACGCTCCTAGAATCAAAAAGACCGTCGTTGTGCCACTAATCTCATTGCCGGTAATCAGCAGCGGCTGCCCCAGGGCATTATCCTCCGGCTTTACGTAGACAATCGACTCGATTCCCAGATCACCAGCAGCCTGGCTCTCGATGTTAGCACCGAAATTCCGATTGCTAAAATACCCCAGTAACTGTGATGAAGCCGGCGTGGTCACATCGTAGGCGAAAATCCCCCCCTGCCTCTCCATACCAATGAAGGCCAGGTGCCTATCTCCGATTTGTGCAACAACCACCGCTTCAGGTTCACAACCCTTGTTGTCGGACCGACCATCCGCAGAATTATTACTGGTGCTATTCGAATTGAAGTTTGCCGTTTCCAGAGAGGCTATAGTCAATGCAAACTCGTCGCCGCTGTCGTAAACCAGTTCGGCATCTGCACTCATATTAAAAATGGAGAAAGAGCGAGTTCCGTAGCTATAGATCTCATCGAAATCGCCATCGCCATCCAGATCACCGTCAATGGTTGAAACGAAAAGACGACCCATATTGCCATTTTGTTGCAAAGATCCGGCATTCGGAAAAGCGACCGGATCCAGATTCAGAGTCCTCGCTCTTTCGGCTTCGTTACGAGCATCTCCTTCATTCGCGGTGAGCAAGTAATTCTGCCCGTTGACCTGATAAGTCACGGAGCTGTCCGGCATGTACATGCCGCGAACAGGCCAGGTACTGATGTTGATTCCCCCATCCGAATCACTTCCATCGAGGCCATTACCGACAATTGAGTGGTCCTTGCTGCCCAGAGCATGAATCGATGTTGCGGTCGCAGTGGGGATATCGATGACCACCACACAATTCTGCTCCTGACAAACCGCATAAGCGGTCGTGTTGTCAGGGGTCACGGCAATGTACTCAGGCTCAAGATCTGCGCTGGCCGACAATCCTGGAAAGATTCGAATACCTGCATTTCTCAGGGCTGCTTCCTGACCGTTGAAAACGGTGAAACTGACGGTCGAAACAAGGCCAGTCTGAAGATTCACAATCGAAACTGAACCGGGTGGATTATTGGCGCCTACTGGTTGCCCCTCATTGGCGGTCAAGACCAGATGATTCGATGTGACATAGAGCATGTCGGGCAAGGCACCAACCACATAAGTGGCTTGGAGCGCGCCCGAGGTCGTGAAGACCTGAACCGTACCTGGGTTGGCCAGGCTTGCTGCAGGCACGGCAGCCACCACAAAACTGGTAGTCCCATTATCCCAGATTCGTACGTGACTGGCAGCACCGATGGTATTCACGAAACCGACCAGCGAAAGAGTACCGGTCGGATTCAACTGAAGAATATCCAGATTTCCGGTACTGGCATTGGTAACAAAAACCCGATCGCTTCGAGGATCATGAGCGACGATTTCCGACGCACTACCTTCAAAAACGCCCGAGTGATGAGTAGCCAGCGGCACCAGATCCAGGGATCCGCCGCCAAAGAGGCTTGGACTCAAAACGAGAAAGAACCACACAAGGGTTGAAACCGCCCCTGAACGTAATAAAAAACCGTAACGCATCGGATATCCCTCGCTGAATTGAGAAGACCTTATCACGCATAATCTGAGCCTAAATCCCCAAATACACCGAATGAGTGTACAATCAACGATCTACGTATTTCTTGAGAAACTCATAAATTTGGATCGTATAAACGATCCCTGATTCAGTATAAAGAACTCAGCGAACTATCAGTACTTTCCTGCACCAGCAACTTCATAGGACCCGTTTCATCGCTTCCTCCCGGTAATCAAAGATCCGTTTCAATTCGGACTTCACGTAAAGGGCATGGACCAGCGATCCCAGTGTCCCCAGCGGAAGTGCGTAAGTCACGTGATCAAAAAACCGGATACCAGCCGATTGTTCAGTGATCTCGTGATAATGATGCCAAAATCGGTAGGGACCGACATGTTGGACATCGACAAAGGAACATCGCTCCTGGATATCCCGAATCTCTGAAAGCCAGGTTTGCCCCCCCAGAAAAGGGATCGATATTTGATACTCAAGGAGAAGCCCATTGAACATTTCAGCAGGTATATCGCTAACGATGGAAAAAGACATATTCTCAGGCGTGATCAGATCTAAATTCTTCGGTGTACTGATAAATTCCCATGCCCTGTCCAGATCTGTGGGAATCACCTGTTCGCGTTCAAGATGGAAAATTCTGGACATTTAGATCTCCCTAAAAGTAGTTATTACACCCCCAGCATCTCAGGGAGAACTTCGGTCAGCAATCGATCCGATTCATCTGAGTCTGCAGCGATGGCAATGACGTCAAATTTACCCGATTGTCGCAAGGGCCCGACATTGTAGAGCAGGAATTGTCCCTCCCCGCTCCGGACATCGAGTAATCGATCGCCGATACGTTCGCAGATCTGTGGGAATGGAACGCCAATCAAAGATTCATCGATGAAATCTTGTGCGCGATAAGTTGGTCGTTCTCCTGGGATCACCCTGTCGATCAGATGCATCGGGGTACTGGTCCCTCCCCAGCGACCATTACACTCGGTAATTCGATATTCAGGATCTCCTAGCGGATCGCCGACCACGAGATGATCAAAGGAACAGCGTCCCACATAGCCCAGTTCCTGGAGTGCATGAGCCACCGGTCTGGATTGGGCCACGAGTGCTTCGTTTAGCGTCGCAGGAAGTGTCGATGGACGACTACCAACGAACAACTTCTCTTCTCCCTCGAGAATCTGTTCGTAGATCCCATCGATCCTCGGCAGTGCGCTGCCCTTCGGTGGAATCCACCACTGGGTGGATGGAGACAGGTCGGTCTCCTCCCAGACACAGGCAATCACCTCTTCGCCAACCGGCCAATCCAACGAAGACAGGACGTCTGACACCAATGCTTCCAGTTCGGTCGTAGAAAGGTCAACGATCTCCGCAGTGCGAAGAAGACGATTCCCCATCGCTGATGCACAGCGAGTTCTCTTGATCGCAACCCTCTTCACTCCGGCCGAGATCTCTCGCAGATGTCTCGATAAGGTTTCAACATCGACAGCCGTACGTGTCACCACGAGCGCTTCTTCTCCAACCACATCTCTGACCAGTTCGGTGAAGAAGGCCTTATCATTGGCCACCCACGTCACCGCGGGAGGGGGTGCGACAATCTGGATCGGTACTCCAGAGTCAGCGGCAATTTTCGCCCCCAGCTCCCAGGTCGCTTCGATTCCCATGTAGGGCTCGATCAGCAACCCGCCGGCGGAACGAGCCTTCTCCACCAGTTGCTGGTATGTCTCTCCCCGGCGGCAACCTTCAGAAACTTCCAAAGCCCCATCGGTGGGACGGGAATAGACGTGCTGGGGAGAACCCATTCCAAGAAGATCCTGGCAGTACTGCTCATATCCAGGTGTGGGATCTGTGACGGTCGCAAACAAATCCCCATCGCCACAGCGAACTCGAGCTCGATGTTGATACTCATCCACACCTTTTACACCGGTCAAGAAAGGGATCCCCGACACATCATCAAGGTGAAGAACGGGCCAATTTCTGTGCCCTTGCCAGTAGTGCGCCACGTGTTGCGCATTGGCCTTTTCCAGATCGTGATGATCGGAGTAATTCTTGGCGATCTTTTCGATCCGTCGCTGATCCATTGCAAATCGATCGGGGATTGACATTCAAATTGCTCCTGCAGTTCCGGTTCCGTGTACGACTCTCAGGATCTCCTACCAGATCTCATCAGCCTCATCGGCTCTTGAAAGTCTAAAGTTCAGTCAAATCTGATCTTGATGGTCATTATCTTCGGCTACTAGCCCCCCAGTGACGCGTCCACCTTTAAACCAGAGATGACTCCGTTCCCTTTTCCATTGACCACCCTCACCTTGGCAAAGCGCAGAGAGGTGTCGATTGACAGGGTTCGCTGAAATCTCTTTCCCGGAGTCTGCACCAATTTCCAACTCTGGTGAGCAACCGTATCAAAGGAGATTCCATCCGCACTTCCCAACAGTTCCAGTCGAGAAGGAGCATCATGATCGCCTTCCGAAAATTGGCAAGAGACTGTCAGGGTCGCTCGCTCTACTGGCCCCAGAGGGATTACCGGGCACAACGCCACATCGGTGGATTTTCCACCTTCCAGAATCTCTTGCTGTAGTACCGGCCATAATAGGTGGAAGGGTTGTTCCAGTGCCAGTACTTGAACACCAAGATCTTCAAACCAGGGAAAGGCTCCCCGTTCATCATCGTGCTCATACCGTAGCGTGTGATAGAGGAATACAAACGGTGATTGCATGACCGCATGTACTTCAGCATAGGCCGCAGCATTTGGTTCAGCATGACGGGAAGCGATCGGATTCCACGGGTGCTGCGTCCACTTCAATCCGTCTTCACTCCAGGCATAACCGATGCTCTCGGTGCGTGGACCATGGCGCTGACTCGCCCCGTAGAAGATGTGATAACGACCGTTCTGGTAAAGCACCTCCGCCTCGGAGATACCGCCTTCGTTCCATTCACCCAACTCACCCTGCACCATCAATGGATTGCCCGGGTGTAACTGGAAAGGTCCTTCCGGTTTGATTCCCACGGCCAGTGACAGTGGACTGTAATCGGTATGGTATGTGGGACTTCGATGCTGCTCGGCCGGATCGGAAGCCCACGGTTGATGGATGGGATGCGCAGCATAAAGGCGCCACTCATCACCGATTTTGAGTACTCCACCGAGGTAGCCGAAGTCTTCCAGCACTGGGTTTTCTGGATGTTTAACCCAGGGTCCTAACGGATGAGAAGCCGTCGCTAACCCGATCGACCAGTGGGCATCACCGGCTTCACCGCTGTACCACATCAAGTAACGTTCAGCGCTTTCCTTGACCACCATGGCACAGGCCACATGTCCAGAATCCCAGGTTCCAGCAGGTCCTGAATCGACAATCGGTGCCATCCCATGTTTGCGAAAAGGGCCGAGAGGATGGGATGCAGTGGCGACTCCGAGCCGATATCCCTGACCCGCTCCGACAGCGTGATAGTAAAAATAGGTGATGCCGTCATCGAAAAAGGCATCCGAGGCTTCCAGCATTCCATCATCCCAGTTTCCCTCTGGTCCAGGTTTCAGAAGAGGATTGGGGCCTGGGATTTGAACAAAACGTGGGGCTGGATCGCCCTGGCCGATTAACTCGGTACAGGCAAGAAGCGCGACAACGCTAGCCAGACAAGAACACAAAAAAGCACGAAACATTGCCAGTCCCCCGTTCCCCTGGGACTCAGCATAACCGACTCGAAGATCGGTTTCTTCTGGCAAAACAGGCCTTGCCTTGGCACCTGAAACTGCCATCTTTGGATCCGGAGGACCGATGATTCAACACTTTCAAGGGCAAGCCTGGCTTCTTCTGATGGTGGCTACGCTGACCTTGTTCGGCTGTGCCCTTTCGGCAGCCGACGAGCCCACAACAGCCCCCAAAAAGCAATCGCCCGAGATCAAGAAACCACAACGCGTACTGTTCATCGGTAACAGTTTTACCTTCTGGCGCGGCGGTCTCGCCCAGCATCTGAAGCAACTCTCCGATACGATGACTCCCCCCCTCGGCTATGAAACCTCTTCGGTTGTTCGCGGTGGTGCCTCCCTGAAGGTGATGTGGAACAAGACCGATGCGGTGAAGAAAATAACTGAAGGAAACTGGGATGTGGTGGTCCTTCAGGAGGATCTTCCTGAAACGAATGTCGAGTCATTTCGTGAGTATTCACGCAAATTTGTAAAAGCCGTCAGAGAAGCCGGTGCCCGACCGATTCTGTTCATGGCGTGGGAATACGATCGTCTCCCCTGGATCTCCCTGAATGAAATCATCGCTGCTCATCAGGAGATGGCGAGAGAGTTAAAGGTCGAGGTCGCCCCCGTTAGCTGGGCATGGAAGAAGTCTCGTGACGTCAAACCCGAGTTCAACATGTATTCCGGTGACCGCGAACATCCGAGTGTCGCCGGCATGTACTTGTCACTGATCGTGATCGAGGCCACCATCTCGGGTGCTGATCCACGTTCGCGCAATCCAGAGAATCTTCCCATCAAAGGTCTCGAGCAATTCAATCAGCAAGCCACTCAGTTCCTGCGTGAAATCGCCTATCGATCGATCGTCGAATGGAAAAGGTCACTCAAATCAAAAAGCAAGCGTGGATCCAAACTGAAAGCACTTCGGTAAGTCGCAGGATCACTCCACATCGTAGATCAACAGGTGTACATCCAGATCGCCGTTGACCAGCGGGATCTTGTGGCTGGGTTTCAGCAAGATCGCTTTCTCATAGGCATCGGTAGCGGACAGCAGTGCCACCCGCCAACCATGTAATCTCCGGATGACTCGTCCGAATTGCGCAGGAAAATCGGACTCCGTGGCCAATCTTTTCCCATAGGGTGGATTGGTCACGACGATCCTGGGAGCCCCGTCAGGTTGCAGATCGAGTACCGACTGCTGGCGAAAGGCCAGCTTGATGCCGGCAATCTTCGCATTGCCTTGAGCGATCTCGAGAGCCTCGGCGTCGATATCTGCGGCAATGATGGACGGTTTCTGACCGGTCACATCACCACGGAGTGCCCCTCGCAGAGTGCGCAGTTGTTGTGCCTGAGTCTCGCCATGGCAAGCCCAACGCTCGAACCCGAATCGCTCCCGTGCGAGCCCGGGAGCGATTCCAGAAGCCCACAGCGCCGACTCGATGGCGATGGTTCCCGATCCACACATCGGATCGATCAGTGGTGAACGGCGATCCCAACCGACCATGCGGAGGATCGCCGCAGCCAGTGTCTCTCGTAAGGGTGCGCCACCACCTCTGGCCCGGTATCCACGCAGATGAAGTGGTGAACCCGACATGTCGAGATAGATGGTCGCCTTGTCATTGGCGAGATACACAAACACTCGAACATCTGGATCCTCACGATCCACCGAAGGTCGATCTCCCTCGCGATCGCGTATCTGATCCACTATGGCATCCTTGGCTCTCAGGGCGACGAATCCACTGTGGGTCAAGGTACTGCCCACCACCACGGAACTGATGGAAAACGTTTGCTGGGTAGTGATATAGGGAGACCAGTCTACTGCACGTACTGCATCGTACAGTTGATCTGGGGTGGTCACGGGACTTCGCCCCACGACCACGAGTATCTTCTGAGCGATGCGACTCTGCAGGCAAGCTCTCCAGCCTTCACTCCATTCACCACGAAAGGGAATGCCACCTCGATTCAACCGTACGCTCTTGAAATCAAGCTCGCGTAGTTCATCACACAGCACATCTTCGGTGAGGCGGATCGCCGATGCGTAAAACTCTTGCATCAAAGAACCCTCCTATCACTGGAAACGGTGGCTCTCTGACTAGCGGAACCAAGAAGCAGATCCAGCAAGTGGCTCACCCCCCTATCGATCGAGTCGAGAAATCGACAACACTCCCCCTTGCGCCATGAAATGCCAGAGAGGAGGTCAAACTACTGACCAGTGCCTCCGAGTTCAAGTCCGACCACGGTCCCAGCATGGTGTTCAGGCACGCGGCCAATCGGTGTAGCCCTCTTCGCCACCCAGATAAAAGGATCTCCGGTTCCAGGGAGTCAGGGGCAAGTCCTCGCGTAATCGGCGGCGCAGATCCGGATTCGAGATGAAATCCCGGCCAAAAATGACCCCGTCACAGCGTCCAGAATCGAGGGCATCCCGCGCACTATCGCGGGTATAGCCCCCACCAGCCAGATACAACCCCGCGTCTCCGCCGGAGAAGGATTCCCTCATTCGCTGGCAGATGGTATCCAGTCCTGGCTCTCGTTGACCCACCGAAAAACTCTCGACAACATCCAGAAAAGCGATCTTCAGCAGTGCCAATTTCTCGGCCAGAGTTCCGTAGGTTTCCACCATGTTTCCATCACCACGATCCCCATCCAGATCGCCGCTGATGGGCGAGACCCTGTATCCGACATTTTCTGGCCCCCACACACCGATCACGGCTGCGGCAATCTCGAGACAGAATCGAAGTCGATTCTCCAATGATCCCCCGTAATGATCAGTTCGATCATTGATGCCAGAGCGAAGAAATTGCTCCAGCAAGTAACCATTGGCCCCGTGGATCTCCACTCCATCAAAGCCCGCTTCCATGGCATTGCTGGCAGCAGTGCGAAAAGAGTCGACCAACTGTGGAATCTCTTCACTGGACAACGATCTCGGAGTAGAGCATCGAGCTCTGTTGCCCTGCGCATCGATGTAAGTCTTGCTCTTTGCCGGCACCTCGGTCGAAGAAATCGGGGCCTGATTCGCGGGCTGCAGAGATCGATGGCTGACCCTACCGACATGCCACAACTGGCAGATAATCTTGCCGCCGACGCGATGAACTCTTTCAGTAACCTGCTTCCACCCTTGCAGCTGTTCTCGATGGTGAATTCCGGGGGTGGCAAAGTAGCCGTGCCCCTCGGGACAAACCGGCGTCGCTTCGGAGATGATGACCACCGCACCATCGGAGGGATCAGCCCTCTGAGCGTAGTATTCAGCGTGCAGTGCGCCGGGGAGGTTTCCCGGCTGAATCGCTCTCGATCGGGTCAGCGGAGCCATCCAGATCGGCCAGGGTCCGGTCGATTCACCCAGTAGCGTCATGGCACTCCCATTCATCGATTCAATTTGGCTCTAACACCCCTCAGAAGGGGTCAATAGTCCATAAAAGCACTTCTAGACCGCACGATACCGGATCCTCCCTCACGACCCGAGCAATTATCAGAGCATCACTTTTCCTTTACACCTTCTTCATACTGGACAGATAATCTACGGGCCATGGAGGTGAGCGCATTTCACTCCGATTCTCTCGATACCATTTCCATGCGCTCTACAAGCCGACCAGCAGAAAGGTAACCAGATGACATTGAGAAACTGGATCTCAGGGTTCCTTGCGATTCTTACACTCTCGATTTCGATGACCCCACTCGATGCGATGCAGGAGATGAATGTCACCTGGAAAAATGGACTTCGATTCTCCACAGCTGACGGAGAAAACTCCATCTCCTTGGGTGGGCGCTTACAGATCGATGCTGGTTTCTTCAGTGAAGAATCTGGAACCGATGCTGAACAGGATGGCGTCGAGATGCGAAGAGCTCGATTGGCCATCGCAGGAGTCATCGGTGGAAATGTTGAGTTCAAAACTCAATACGACTTCGGTGGCGGAGATGCCGACTTCAAGGACGCATATGTTGGATTGAAAGATGCCGGATTCCTCGGGCATATTCGTGTCGGACAACTCAAAGAGCCGATGGGCCTCGAAGAGGCCACCAGTAGCAAATACATCACCTTTGCCGAGCGTAGTTTTACTTCCGCCATCAACCCGGGTCGAAACACCGGCCTCCTATCGATGCATTCGCTAGGGGCCGACGACAACGGATCCGTAGCGATCGGTTACTTCAAAGATGATGTCGACGGTTACGGCAATGGCCAGGAAGATGATCCGAGTTCTCTCACCGGCCGAGTGACTTACCTTCCCTTGTTCGAAGACAGCGGTCATCGCCTGCTTCACCTGGGTGCCTCCTTCAGTACACGAGATTCCTCGGGAGGATCGGTTCGATACCATGCCGACTCTCTGTCTCACATGGGAGTAGACATCGTCGACAGTGGCGACATCTCCTCGGCCAGTGCCGACCTTTTCGGCGCGGAAGTCGCCTATCTTACGGGGCCATGGTCAGTTCAGGCTGAACTGATCACCTCGACTCTCGAAGACGACTCCGAAGTGACCGCATGGTACGCCCAGGGTAGTTACTTTCTCAGCGGTGAGAGTCGCCCCTACAAGAAGTCGACCGCTTCGTTCTCGCGGGTCAAACCGAAAAACAACTACGGAAAAGATGGAAGCGGAGCCATAGAACTGGCCATCCGTGTGCAGGAGATCGAACTGCAAGAAATGAACGATGACGAAAACGCCGAAGCGTTATCGATCGGTATCAACTGGTACCTGAACGCCAATGCTCGGGTGATGTTCAATGTCATCGACGCTTCTCCCGATGCCGCCTCTGGATACGGAAACGACGTCAACAGTTACGTCATGAGATTTGCTGTAAACTTTTAGCCGGGTGTATCGTGGCCAATTATTGGCTTCACACCCCGGCGATGGATCTGGCATACTCCGCCAGGTGAGCGATCCGATGGTGCCCTCTTTCTGGCTCAGCTCAAGGCTGTCCAGAGTTTGCTTGAAACAGATCACAGGAGAACTAATGCGTACCTTTGCCAACCTGTTTGGAAAATCTCCTTTCGTGCCTCTGCAATCGCATATGCGAAAGGTCAGCGAGTGCGTCGACGGCCTCGGTGAGTTGTTCCAGGTTTTCATCAACGAGGACCATGATTCGATCGGAGAGATTGCCCGCAAGATCTCCAAAACCGAGCATGAAGCAGATCTGGTCAAGAATGACATCCGCGACCACCTTCCCAGGGGCCTGTTCCTGCCAGTAGATCGAGGCAAGTTGATGGAGATCTTGTCCACCCAGGATGAGATTGCCGATACTGCTGAGAACATCGGGGTTCTGTGCAACTTGAAAAAGCTACCGGTCCCCGACTCGATGAAGGAATTGTTCAAAGAGTTCTGTAGCAAGACCACGAATTGTTTCCAACTCAGTCGTGGAGTGATCGAAGAACTCGATGAACTGCTCGAAAGCGGGTTCGGTGGTGTTGAAGCAGATAAGGTTCGGGAACTCGTCCATGCCGTGGCGGTCAAGGAACACGAGGTTGATATCTGCCAGCGTAAACTGCTCAAGATCGTTTTCGAATCGGAAGACTCTCTCAGTCATACGCAGTTTTATCTGTGGCTGAGAATCTTGGCGGAAATAGCCACCATCAGCGATCTCAGTGAAAATCTTGCGGACAAGGTTCGGACGACACTCGAGAACAAGTAGCGAGCGTAAAGCAAGCGTTCAGTTCACAGGCTTTTCAGGCATAGGAATTGGTTTAGAACTTCCATGGAACACGCAGATATCTTGTGGGCACTGGCAGGAATCTTTGGATTCTACATGGCCTGGAACATCGGTGCCAATGACGTGGCCAACGCCATGGGTACGTCGGTGGGTTCAGGCGCTCTCACGCTCCGCAGAGCAGTCATCGTTGCTGCTGTGTTGGAGTTCGCAGGTGCGTTTCTTGCCGGATCAAAAGTGTCGGATACGGTCCGTAAGGGCATCCTCGATGCCGACATGTTTACCGGAGACCCCACCCCTTTCATCTGCGGAATGCTGGCAGCACTCCTGGCTGCGGGAGCATGGCTCCAGATCGCCTCGTATTTTGGCTGGCCCGTCTCGACGACGCACTCGATCGTAGGCGCCATCATCGGTTTCGGCGTTCTCTACGGTGGCCTCGAGGCTGTGCACTGGCCCAAGGTGTGGCAAATTGTCGCCAGCTGGGTGATCTCACCCCTACTCAGTGCAACGATCAGTTACCTGACATTCAAATTGCTATTGAGGAACATCTTCTATCAGAAGAACCCTCTGGAGGCGACGAAGAAACTCGCCCCGCTGCTGGTCTTCATCGTGCTCACGATCCTGACGCTGACGATGGTCTTCAAGGGACTCAAGAATATCGACCTCGATCTCGAACTGGGTCCGGCGTTGCTCATCGCCATGACAGTCGGGATTGTCTCTGCCATCATCACCGCAGTTCTCGTACGAAGAATCAAACTCAAGGACCATGTGGAAAGCAGAAGCACCCACAAAATTCAATACCAAGAACAATCGTTGCAAAAGGCGAGGAAACACCTGAGGCGACTTCAGGATGTGTCAGACCCAGATACCCAGGAAGAAATCGCAACGTTGCTCAAGGGTGCCGAGGATCTTGGATCACGCCTCGAAAAGGAACGTGGCCCAACCGACAATCCAGCACTGAACCAGGTCGAAAAGATATTCATCTACTTACAGATCCTGAGTGCCTGCTTCGTCGCTTTCGCTCATGGATCCAATGATGTTGCCAATGCCATCGGGCCCCTTTCCGCAGTATTGCAAACGATTGAGGATGGAAAAGTAGCACTCAAATCAACGGTGGCACCCGAAGTCCTGGCGCTGGGCGGATTGGGAATCATCATCGGTCTGGCGACCTGGGGCTGGCGAGTGATGGAGACGGTCGGCCGTCGTATCACCGAGTTGACACCATCTCGAGGATTCACGGCTGAATTCGCAGCAGCGACCACCATCGTGCTGGCCACCAAACTCGGATTACCGATCTCGACCACCCATACGCTGGTCGGAGCGGTCGTTGGAGTCGGACTTGCGCGAGGGATGGGTGCACTCAACCTGAATACGGTCCGAGACATCGCCGTCTCCTGGGTGATCACGGTGCCTGCGGGAGCCATATTCGCGATGATCTTCTACAAGATCCTGATGGCCTTCTTCGGCTAACCGGTCCCTTCTGTCAGAATCCTTGACCTCAAGCAGAACACTTGATCGGTCGTGGATCAGGGACCCGACGCTGGAAACTGGACCGCTGATCTTGTCCGAGGGGATCACCAACTCCGCATGAGCAATCTTCCACTCCCCAGCAAACTCGGATGTGGGACTCTATCTGGATACGCCACACACGTGAGCCAGCACTTGACGCTGACTCGATTCCGTATGACCATCTTTACTCGATGAAGAATGCTACATGACCCTGCGCCCACGATTCCAAAGGAGCCGATGATGCGATCCCTACCCTTCTTCTTGACAACGATCTTGACGATTCTGGTACCCATCTGCTCTCTCGATCTTGCCACTGCAAGAGAGGTTTCCGCGGATCCCCGCGCGGGAATTATCAGCGCTGTCGAATGGAGTGAAGATGGTCAGTTCCTGACCTACACCAACATGAACACCCGCTATCGATACCACCTGATCAGCGGTGAGCGTGAAGAACTGGGATCCGCTAAAGACACTCCAGCCGAAACACCGAGAAGAACTCGAAGGTCTCGTGGAGGAGGAGGAAGTCTCACCGGCACCTATGTCGGAAGGCCCACACGCGGGCGCCAGTACACTCAGGTGGATTCGCCCAATGGGCGCTGGGAAGCGCTTTACGAGAACTGGAATGTGGTCCTCAAGGAGAAGGAAACCGGCGAGAAGATCGCCGTCACCATCACTGGCAATGAAGATATTCACTATGGAACCGCCAGTTGGGTCTATGGCGAGGAGTTGGGGCAAACTCGTGCGATGTGGTGGACTCCTGACTCCCAAAAATTGCTCTTTTACAAGTTTGACGATACAGGCGTGCAACCTTTTCATCTGGTGAAGGGTTGGTCGAAGTTCAATACCATCCACTACCCGGAGTACTACCCGAAGGCGGGTGCCAAGAACCCCGGTGCAGAGTTGATGGTATACGACCTCGCAACCCAGAAAATCACACCCATCGATGTCGGCGGCGGTTCCGAGGAATACATCTACGGCATCCGTACTTCACCCGATGGTGCCGTGATGCTGGTCAACTGGACCGACCGCCTCCAGCAACATCTCAAGGTGATGGCGATCGATCTCGAAACAGGAGACTGCCGTCTGGTGGTCGAAGAGCAACAGGAGACCTGGCAGAGCAACAGTCCCAGCATGAGATACCTGGCCGACAACCTGCGCTTCATCTGGACCAGCGAGCGCAGCGGCTTCAGCCACTACGAACTACGTAATCTAGATGGCGAGTTGCTCAACAGCATCTCGAGTGGAGATTTCCAGACTGCAGGCATCGACTTCGTTGACGAGGAGCAGGGACAGATCGGTTTTCGCGGCTACAGCTCGTCAATAAATCCGTATTACATGCAGTACCACCTCGCCGACCTCGATGGGAAGAACCTCCGCCGGGTCACCACTCTCGATTTCCATCACTCCGGTTTCCAATTGTCTCCGGATAAGAAGTGGCTGGTCGCCCAGTACGAAGAGGTCAACACTCCACCTTCCACGGCCCTCTACAACACCGATGGGAAATTGGTCGCCAAGTTAGCCGAGGGTGATCCAGCCGCAGCAGCCAACATTGCAGAGATGTTCAGTTTTCGCTCCAGCGATGATCAACATGACATCTATGGTGTCCTTTACAAACCGAAGGACTTCGATCCGACCCAGCAGTACGCCATCATCAATTCCCTCTATGGTGGACCGGGTTCCAATGAGATCTCGGCGCGCTACGTCTCCAATCCTCGTTCAGAGAACAATCGCGGTTACCTGGTGGTCAAGGTCAATAATCGTGGCACTGGAAATCGGGGCAAGGCGTTCCTCGGTGCGGCCTACCTACGCCTGGGAGACATCGACATCCAGGATCATGCCGATGCGATCCGGATGTTGCGCGAGCGATCCTATGTTGACGGCTCCCGCGTTGGAATCGTCGGCTTCTCCTACGGTGGATACATGTCGGCGATGGGAATTCTGAAACATCCAGATGTCTACACCGCAGCGGTCAACGGATCGGGAGTCACGGACTGGCGCCACTACGACACCATCTACACCGAACGCTACATGAGCACTCCCCAGCTCAACCCGGATGGCTACGACATCGGGCGCGCCACTCGCCAGGATTACGTCGAAAACTTCAAGGAGGCGGGAGGGCACCTGTTGATCATGCATGGAATGGTCGATGACAACGTGCACCCCAATAATGCCTTCCAGTTGATCGACGCTCTCGACAAGGGTGGAGCCCCTTACGAGAGTCGCTTCTTCCCCAACAACGGTCACGGTCTCGGGCGCGGAGCCGGTGCAACCCAGTGGGAGTTCTTCGACCGGGTGTTGCAACCCGAGTTCAGGGGCCGGAGAACCTCACTGTGAGGCGCAGACACCGCTGATCTACAAGATCAGGCAGACTTGGGCGTTTTTACTCAATCGAATCATCTGCAGTGGGATAAACAGCCGCTCCCAGTATAATCGATGGTTAGATCGGCTTTCTGATTGGCATGAAAGGAGTGGTGATGATCCACAAGAGACGATTCCTCGCCATCCTGTTGGTGGGATTCCCACTGCTCCTATCTGCTGAAGAGGGAAACCAGACGGTCGGTTGGCTTCATCGTGCCCCTGCCACCTACGGCGGCTACAGCTTCTTTGCTCCCAGCCGTGACTCCACCACATATCTCGTCGATGGGGTCGGTCGCGTCGTTCACAGTTGGCCCAGCAATTACAATCCCGGTCAATCCGCCTACCTGCTCGAGGGGGGTGACATCCTCCGAGCCGCTCGAATCCCGGGTAATCCTCCGATCTCGGCGGGTGGAACCGGTGGTCGAGTGGAGCGGATCGCCTGGGATGGAACCCTGTTGTGGCACTTCGAATACTCCAGTGCACAGGTTCAGCATCATCATGATGTGGAGCCACTTCCCAACGGCAATCTGTTGCTCGTGGCCTGGGAACTGAAAAGTGTCGCAGAAGCGACGGCTGCGGGGCGTGATCCTGGGCTGCTCCCCGACAACCAGTTGTGGCCCGATCACATCATCGAGGTCGAGCCTACGGGCAACAGCGGTGGAACCATCGTCTGGCAATGGCATGCGTGGGATCACCTGATTCAAGACATGGACCCGGCACTTGCAAACTACGGAGTCGTCGCTGATCACCCCGAAAAGATTGACATCAATTACTTTGGAACCACTGCTGCGGCCGACTGGATGCATGTCAATAGCATCGATTACAACGCCGAACTCGATCAGATCATGCTGAGTGTTCCGACCTTTGCAGAGGTGTGGATCATCGACCACAGCACCACCACCGCCGAAGCAGCCAGCGACAGTGGCGGCCTGCGAGGACATGGTGGTGACTTGCTCTACCGCTGGGGAAATCCTCGCACCTATCAGGCCGGAACTTCCGCTGACCAGGTTTTCTACTTCCAGCACTGCGCCGAGTGGATCGCCCCCGGTCTACCGGGAGCGGGAAATGTCATCGTCTTCAACAACGGAGTCAATCGTCCCGGAGGAAATGCATCTTCAGCCGACGAGTTCATTCCTCCCATCGATGCCGCTGGTAATTATGTGCTGAATCCAGGAAATGCATTTGGACCTTCCGCGCTGGAATGGACCTACATGGCTCCGGTCCCCACCGACCTGTACGGACGGATTCTCGGTGGAGTTCAGCGACTCCCCAACGGCAACACCATCCTCTGCGAAGGCGCCCACGGCAATCTCATCGAGGTGACCGACGCTGGCGACGAGGTGTGGCGCTATGTCAATCCTGTCGGTCCGGGTGGACCCTACAACCAGGGGCAGTCGGTCCCATCCAATCCCGTTTCTGCCGACAATACCGTATTCCGCTCGCAGCATTACGGCAGTTCTTCACCGCAACTTCTCGGTCTCGACCTGACTCCTGGCGCACCCATCGAGTTTTACCCGATGCTCGGTGATTTCGATAACAGCGGTACCGTCTCGACTCTTGATTACAACTGCTTCAGTACCGTTTTCACCGGATCTTGCTCCAACGACCCTTGCTCGGATCCGATCTACAACAGCGCGATGGCGTTTTTCGGCGATTTCGATCTCGATGGGGATGTCGATTGCGCCGACTGGGATAGTTTCGTTGGCGTCTGGGATGGTCCGCCTGCCGCTCCTCCGGATCTCGGCGTCTGTATCAGCAGCGGCGATCCCCAGTTCACCCGTGGAGATGCCAACCTCGACCAGGCGATCAATGTCGCCGATGTGGTGACCATTCTCGGTTATCTCTTCCAGGGGCAATCGATCGGATGTTTACAGAGTTGTGACACCAACGATGATGAGAGTAATGACATCAGCGATGCCATCGCACTGCTGAATTTCCTATTTGGTTCCGGGGTTTCATTACCCCAGCCCT
>Ga0115002_10001172_pt1 | contig 36490 bp, 39 predicted proteins | sample ArcticOcean_MG_C_8_FD_89576 | JGI IMG/M metagenome (GOLD analysis project Ga0115002, IMG submission 89576) | Marine microbial communities from western Arctic Ocean - ArcticOcean_MG_CB11_86 | ecosystem: Environmental > Aquatic > Marine > Oceanic | place: Arctic Ocean: Canada Basin | collected... | reverse complement strand
GCACGGCCGAAGCACGGCCAATGAGAGACGCGGGATGGGGCAAGCGAGGTGGAGCCATGATGGATCAAAGAGAAAAGACGAATGGAGACGGAGTCGATGGCCAGGCAAGAGGTCGCGTGATCATAAATGAATGAAACCCTGTCCATCCTCGATCTGGTACTCAATGCGAGCCCGATTGTGCAGGCGGTGATGGCACTTTTGCTGATGGCGTCGATGGCCTCGTGGGTAATGATCTTTCAGCGCTTCTTTTCGCTCGGTGCGATTCGTCGCGAGGCGACCAACTTCGAGAGTGAGTTCTGGTCTGGCAAGGACCTGGGCGCGATTTTTGTGGAGATTGAGGAAGCCGAGGCCGATCCGATCGGCGTGGAGGGCATCTTCCACTCAGGGTTTCGTGAGTTCTCCCGCCTGCGGGGCCAGGAGAATACGGATCCGGATGCCGTCATGCAGAATGTGCAACGCGCCATGCGGGTCGCGATGTTGCGAGAAGAAGAGCGCCTGGACAAGCATTTACCGTTTCTGGCGACGGTTGGATCGACCAGTCCGTACATCGGATTGTTCGGCACCGTATGGGGCATCATGAACTCCTTTCGCGGTCTCGCGACCGTTAACCAGGCAAGTTTGTCGGTCGTCGCGCCCGGCATTTCAGAAGCGCTCGTTGCAACGGCGATTGGCCTTTTTGCCGCGATTCCTGCGGTGATCGCCTACAACCGCTTTTCGGCTCAGGTTGAGGTGATGGTCAATCGCTTCGAGGCATTTACCGATGAGTTCAGCAGCATTCTTTATAGAAGCATTCACAGTGGCGCCTGATCCGGATCTGAATCGGGGCACAGTCCTGAACGCAAAGACAGTCCTGAACCAAGACAAAGTCCTGAACCAAGACAAAGTCCTGAACCGTCGGCAGATGTCTCATGGCTAAGGCTGCCCGTCGGAAACCAATGTCCGAGATCAATGTCGTGCCTTATATCGACGTGATGCTCGTGTTGCTGGTCATCTTCATGGTCACAGCTCCACTCATGACTCAGGGCATCAAAGTAGATCCGCCGGATGATAACAGTGGGTCGCTGGATGTAGGGTCCGAGGAGGACGTACTTGTGGTGACGGTCAAAGCGGACGGCACCTACTATATGAATGTCGGCGAGGAAGACGAAGCGGTGGCGCCGGCGCTGGTGGCCGAGCGTACCCGACGCGTGCTGGCGGCTAACCCGGACATCAAGGTGTTGGTTGAGGGAGACCAGGCGTTGCCCTATGGCAAGGTCGTTGCGCTGATGGACGTGCTCCAGAGCGCGGGTGCGACAAACCTTGGATTGATAACCGAACCACCGAAACAGTGAGACCGTGAGCGCGGTGAGATCGACGTTGTTTTATTGGCCGGCCGGTTTACTGGCGCTGGCATTGCACGGGCTGGTCGCGGCGGCGCTTCTGGCTACCTGGTCGAGTGCTGAATCCACCCTTCCTCAGCCGGAGGAGCGATACTACATTGAGGCCTCGATGGTGGCAGAGAATCCCCATCGTGCCCGCAAGGAGGCCAAAGCGCGTGCGTTGTCGGCGCGTCAGCGAGCGCGTCGGCTGAAGCTTGAAGCGGACGCAAAAAAGACCGAGCTGGCGCGGATCCGTGCCAAGCGACTACTGGCGGAGAAGCGTCGTGAGGAGGAGCGCAAACGGCTCGCTGCACTTCAGCCAGAGCCCGAAGAGCAAGACGATCGTTCTGCCACGGCGGTACGCGCGGAGGCAGAGCGGCAGGCGAGTGAGGCCGAGCGCAAGCGCATGGAGCAGACGCTCGCGCTTGCCATCATCGATGAGCAGGATGCACGTCGAGCGGTGACTGACGATGAGAAGGCGCTTGCGTATATTGGTCAGATCAAGGGCGACATCGTGCGAAACTGGTCGCGGCCACCGTCGGCAAGAAACGGCATGGAAGCTTTGCTGCGGGTTTACATGGTGCCGACCGGTGAGGTCGTGAATGTCGAGGTACAGGAATCAAGTGGCAACGATGCGTTCGATCGGTCCGCTTTGCTCGCCGTCCGCAAGGCATCGCCATTTCGGGTGCCTACGGAGTCCCGTCAGTTTGAACGCATTTTTCGGGAGTTCACGGTGAATTTCCGTCCGGAGGACCTACGTCTGTGATGTATCGCAATAAGTTGCTTGCCCCCCTTTTGATCGTCGGACTGGCTCTGATTGTGATGCCGGCCCACGCTGAACTGCGCATCGAGGTGACCAAAGGCGTCGATTCTGCGGTACGGATCGCCGTCGTGCCGTTCGACTGGCGCGGCCGCGGGCGATTGCCGGTTGATGTCAGCGAGGTGGTTGCGGCTGACCTTAGATTGTCGGGGCGTTTCGAAGCGTTGCCATCTGAGCAGATGCTGAGTTTTCCGAATCGTGCCGACGACGTACTGGTCCGGGACTGGCGCAAGCTGCGGGTCGAATATCTTGTCATTGGCTACCTCACTCGCAAGGACGGCAAGATCCAGCTTCATTACGAGTTGTTCAACGTCTTTAAGCAGGAAGTTGAGATTGCCGATGCGGTAGAAGGCACCGTTGACCAACTGCGGGACCTTGCGCACTATGCGAGCGACACCGTGTTCAAAGAACTGACGGGTATCGCGGGTGCATTTTCGTCGCGCATTATGTACATCACGGCGACTGGTGGGTTTAAAGATCGCATGTTTAGCCTCAATATCGCCGATGCGGACGGTCAGCGGGCGAGGGTGATCATGCAGTCGGCGAATCCGATCCTGTCCGCAACGTGGGCACCGGATGGCGAGCGTGTCGCGTATGTGTCATTTGAACGGGACGACCGCCCGGCGATCTTCATTCACGATCTTGCGTCAGGAAAGAAACAGCAGATCACCAACTTTCGGGGACTCAATGGCGCCCCTGCATTCTCGCCTGACGGTCGTCAACTCGCGATGGTGCTGTCTCGCGACGGCAACCCCGAGATTTACGTGATGGATCTCGGCACCCGGCGGCTGAAGCGAATCACCCGCCATTACGGCGTTGACACAGAACCGAGTTGGACGCCCGATGGCGAGCGATTGGTGTTTACATCAGACCGCGGCGGGCGCCCCCAGATCTACCAGGTCCGTCTCGCCAATTTCGAAATCGAACGGCTGACGTTTGAGGGTGACTACAATGCGAAGGCATCATTATTGCCCGACGGCAGCGCCATGGTGATGGTGCATCGACGCAAGGGCATCTTTCACATAGGCCTCATGGACTTTAAGCGGGGGCGGATGACGGTACTGACAGAGACGTCCCTCGACGAGTCACCAAGCATCGCGCCGAACGGGAGTATGCTGATCTACGCGACACAGGTGGATGAACGTGGCATCCTCGCCGCGGTATCAATCGACGGCGGTGTAAAGTTCAACCTCCCGGCGACGGAGGGAGACGTTCGTGAGCCCGCCTGGTCGCCGGGTAACAGACGGGTTGTAGAGTCGATAATGTGACGGCTTGGGCGTGATTCAGACCGCTATTTTTGGTTTAATCCGATCTCAGTCTGGTTGGGCAGTTTTTGGTTCGGGCCGGGCCTGTACCCGATGACTCATTGGTCCGGGACTCCGGGGACCTGACCAGGGTTGACATGATCGGCGTCACAGCCGTCGGTTGCGCAGTACTGTTTATGACGAGTGTCAGTTTAGCATGATGCGGAGAACAAATAGGGAGCAAATGATGGGAACTAGAACGCGTGGCTTGCTTGTGGTTGGACTGGTTGGCCTGTTGCTGGCTGGCTGCACGAGCCCAGGAGAGAAGGAAGCCGACCCCGGCGTCTCACCGGAAGAGGTGGCCCCGGAGGCTCCGCAGTCGACGACCCGCAGCGGGCCCGACAGTGGTCCGAGCGCCCAGCCTGAGGGCATGAAACCGGTCGTTGTTAACAGGGGTCCGAAGCGGCAGCTGGAGATTCCCGGTTTTGGTGGCGACGGACGTAGAACCCTTTCAGGACTCTTCTATTTTGACTTTGACCAGACCATCGTCAAGCGAGGTGGGCATGAAGAGTTGAACGAGCATGCGCAGCACCTTGCAGAATCCGGCGACCGTGTGCGCATCGAGGGGCACGCGGACGAGCGCGGCACTCGCGAGTACAACATGGCGCTCGGCGAACGCCGCGCAAATGCGGTGCGGGCGTATCTGGTCGCTCAGGGGGTTGGTAGATCTCAGGTTGAAGTCGTGAGCTTCGGAGAGGAGCGCAAGGCTGAGATGGGTGACCGTAGCAACGAGCGGTCGTGGGCCCTGAACAGACGGGTTGAGGTGGCCTACAAGTAGGCGATTTGTCACCAACGATCCATCACCAACAACGTTCTTACATGGGGCCTTTGAGGCCAGTTCGGGTGACAGACAGTTTGTTGTCAAAGCGAACTAGGGGTGCATCGGTGATCTACGCTGGCGCGCCTTTTTTGTACACGGCATCGTGAAAGCGCGTTTCCTTCACGGCTTCATGAAGAAGCGCGCCTATAGGACGCTGCTTGGCCCGGCGCTTGCTGCTGTTCTCGCGCTGGTGCCGGTCGCATTGGTCGGTGCGCCGTCGAGCCCGATCGGCGTTGAGGAGATTCCGTTCCAGGCACCTGTCATTGACGAGGAGCCCAGGGATGACTCGGGGGCACCGGGCAGCGGCGAGGACGTCTATCGGCTTCAGGTCCTGCAGGAGGAGATGAAGATGCTGCGGGGTCTGGTCGAGGAACTGCAGCATCAGATCAAGGTCCTCGGTAATACCCAGGGCGAGCGCTACCTTGAGGTCGATCGCAGGCTTCAGGATCTGCGGCGCATGGTCCAGGAGGGGAACGTCCCTTCCGGGCGGACTGGGCCCGATGTCGCTGCGTCCCGGCCCGACAAAGGGACCTCGCAGACCGAGAAGTCGTTATACGACACCGCACTCGAACTCATGCACAATCGCCAATACGATCTTGCTATCACACAACTGCAGGCGTTGATCACCCAGTTTCCCGATGGTGGTTACACGGCAAATGCATACTACTGGCTCGGTGAGGTGCATGCGGCAAAACCGGAGCCGGACTACGAGCAGGCGCGGCAGGCACTGGAGCAGGTCGTCCAGTACTTCTCGGATAGCCGCAAGGTTCCGGACGCCATGTTTAAGCTCGGCAAGGTTTACCATCTCATGGGTGATTGTGATCGGGCGACCGAGTTACTTCAGCAGGTGATCTCGGGCAATGAGGGTCGCTCGGTCGCCAAACTTGCCTCAGACTATCTGTCGACCAAGGTCAGTTGTAATCCCTGAGGTAGACGCCATTCGGCCCTAAAGCCCGTCGCTTTCTTTCGCCCACACCAATAGCACCCACACCAATAGCCGTGTCTCACAGTGCCGGATTGCCGCACTGTCGCACACGGAACTTAACGCAGCGTATCGCTTTAGTTCCATCAGAGGCTGCTGAAAAAGCGGCCTGCTAATCCGACACCTGGATCGAGGTGTCCGGTTCGGCTGCTTGCTTATCTCCGGTGTGTCTGATTGGTTGCTTGCGATGCAAGCGTTGCATGTCCCTCGATCGCTTCTGTCCGCTTTTGAATCGCCGCAACTGCCGTTCGGCTACCATTGTGTTGAACCAACCAACGACGAGCCCGATGATTCGCATCACTGAGATATTCCACTCGCTACAAGGGGAGGCACGAACCGTCGGTTTGCCGACGGTCTTTGTCCGCCTGACCGGATGTCCGCTTCGCTGCCAGTATTGCGACACGGCCTATGCATTCTCGGGTGGCGAACTGAAGACGATTGACGAGATCACGGAAGCTGTGCACGCCCTTGGCGGTGTGCGCGTGACGGTTACCGGTGGTGAGCCCCTCGCGCAGCCCGCGTGCTTGCCGCTGTTGACTCGCCTGTGCGATGAGGATCTTGAGGTGAGCCTCGAGACAAGCGGAGCGTTGGATGTCAGCGGGGTCGACAGCCGCGTGTCCCGTGTTGTCGACGTTAAGACGCCCGGGTCCGGCGAGGTGGGTCGGAATCTCTATTCCAACCTCGGCATTTTGGGTCCGGCTGATCAGGTCAAGTTCGTGATTTGTGATCGCGAGGACTACGAATGGTCTCGCTTCAAGCTGGCCGAGCACGCACTTTCCGGGCGGGTCGGTGAGATTCTGTTTTCAGCGAGCCACGAGCAACTCGCTTCCACCGAGCTCGCTGCCTGGATACTCGACGACAAGTTGCAGGTACGCTTGCAGGTCCAGCTTCACAAGTATCTCTGGGGAGACAAGCCTGGTGTCTGAAATTGCCGTGATACTGCTCTCGGGCGGACTGGACTCGGCGACCACACTCGCAATTGCGCGGGCCGAGTCTTACGACTGTTACGCACTCAGCTTCGACTACGGTCAGCGACACCTGACTGAACTCCGCTATGCGCGGGCGATTGCGCAGGCAGCATGCGTGGTCGAGCACAGGGTGGTCCAGCTTGACCTCGGCGGCATGGGTGGCTCCGCGCTCACCGATCACTCGCTCGCGGTGCCGACATCCGAGGATGTCGGCATTCCGATCACATATGTGCCAGCCCGCAACACCCTCTTTCTCGCCTATGGCCTCGGTTGGGCCGAGGTGTTGGGTGCGCGCCATCTGTTCATCGGCGTGAATGCGGTTGATTATTCCGGGTATCCGGACTGTCGACCTGAATTCATTGCGGCCTTTGAAGCGATGGCGAACCTCGCAACGCGAGAAGGTGTTGAGGGGCGGCCTATCTCGATAGAGACGCCGCTCATCGATCTCAGCAAGTCAGAGATCATCCGTCTTGGCCTTGATCTCGGTGTGGACTATGCGACAACGGTTTCGTGCTACTCGCTAAACGATCGTGGCGAGGCGTGCGGGGAGTGTGACAGTTGTCGAATCCGGCGGCAGGGCTTCGAGGTTGCCGGGATCTCCGATCCGACCTGCTATCGGCCCTGACACTCGTTCGATGACCCGGTATCGGCACCCCCGTAACATATCCAGCCCCGGCCAGTCCCTGCTACGGAGGTACGCAGCGATGTCAGAGTCCCGCGTTCTCGTTGTGGATGATCAGCGCGCAATCTGCGACTTCTGCAAAGAGGCGCTACACCAGATTGAGGACGTCTCAGTCAAGGCCGAGGATCTTGCGCAGCGTGCACTCGGCTTGCTGGATGAAGGCAACTTTGACTTCATCCTGTCAGATATCAATATGCCGGAAGCGAGTGGCATGGACATCCTGAAACGGTCCAAAAATGCCAACCCCGAAACACCCGTCATCATCATGACGGGCTATCCGTCAATGGAAAGCTGCATTGAGTGTGTTCAGCTTGGCGCCGCCGACTATGTGCTGAAACCGCTGATCCTCGAGGATCTGCTGATGACGGTCAGGCGAGTCCTCGAGCAGGCGCGTTTGACCCGCGAGAACCGACTGCTCAAGCGCCAGTTGAATCGCACGGGCAGCATGGGCGACATCATCGGCAAGAGCGAGCCGATCGAGAACGTCAAGCAGCAGATTTTGGCCCTCGGGGACACGAACGTCGACGTGCTGATCAGTGGCGACACGGGCACGGGCAAAGAAATGGTTGCTCGCAACGTCCATTCGCAGGGCGCGCGAGCAGACGAACAGTTCGTTCCGGTCGATTGCAGCGGTATTTCGCCGGATCTTTTTGAAAGCGAGTTCTTTGGCCACGAGCGAGGGGCCTTCACCGGGGCAACCGAGCGGACGATCGGTTGGATGGAGTACGCAGATAAGGGCACGCTCATTCTGGATGAAGTTGGCGAGCTGTCTCTGCCGCAACAGGCGAAACTTCTGCGTGTGCTGCAGGAACGGAAATTCAGGCGGGTCGGTAGCCGCGAGGAAGTGTCCGTTGACATTCGCCTGCTTGCAGCCACTAACCGGGACTTGAAAGAAGAGGTAAAGGCCGGTCGATTCCGTGAGGATCTCTTTTTTCGAATCTGCGTGGGCGAGATCCTTCTCCCGCCCCTGAAGCAGCGTCGAGCCGATATCCCGCGCCTGCTCGAACAATTACCTTCAGGTCTACGGTAACGAGATGGGACGGGCGGGACGAACGTTGGATGAGGACGCGGTGGCCTTGTTGGTCGCCCACGAGTGGCCCGGTAATATTCGTGAGTTGATCAATATCGTCAGGCGGATGCTGGTAATGACCACGGGTACGCGACTGACGGCTGCGGATGTTCCGGCGAAACTGCAGCAGGCGCATTCCACTTTCGTAGACGATGAGGACAGCTTCACGGGCAAGAAGGCTCGGATGAATTTGGAATTCGAGCAAACCTATATCGACTCGCTCGTGCGGACCTGCAAGGGGGATGTATCGGCCGCAGCGAGATTGTCGAAACTTTCTAGACAGTCGATATACCGAATGCTTGAACGTCACGGGGTCGATCCCAATCAGTATCGTAACGCCAGCCACGAAGATGGATGATCTCTTTGCCGACGCTGGTCTGACACAACCACAAAGTGGCGCGCCGGTTGCGGGTGGTTGAGTTTGAGTATGAGAAGCGCCTGCTTGTAGCGAATTGCCACGGGGTGCTCGAGCTTGATGATGTCATACAAGCTGCCTATCGGGCCGCCATCCACCCCCTCTACGATCCGTCCAATAACGTGTTGATCAGCCTGCGCGAGGTAGAACATCTGCGCATCGAGCGGGATGACGCCAGTATGCTGGTCGAGCGGTTTACCGCGAGCAGGAAGGACCGGGCTATTCGGGTCGCGGTGGTCGCGAGCGATGACTATCACTTCGGGATTGCGCGGATGATTCAGTTCCACAGCTTGTCTGCATCGGGCGAGTGCCAGGCATTCAGGGATCTATTCCTGGCGCGTGCGTGGCTCGTCGACGCTGGCGGGCTGCGCACTGATCATTCGCGCATGCGCAAAAATCCGGATGTGTGAGCGTGAGCGTGCGGTTATCGGCGAGGGCTTCCCTGTGTGCTAAGGAGCGCAGGCCAGCGCCAGAGCACCCACAAGACGGCGACCAGGCCCTCTGCTGCGACCACCGCGCAGGCAATACGGGGCCCGAGCAGGTTCGCCATGACGCCAAGGTGCAGGAAGCCGATTGGGCCCGTACCGATGCAAACCGATAATACGCCCATCATTTGCTGGCGGTGAATGCCGCCATTCATGATCACGAGTGCGCTTTGCATTGCAGCAAAGAGTGCGCCTGCGAAACCGATCGCGATCATCAGCAAGAATGACAGAAACGGGGAGAGCAAGGCGGTAAACGTGAGCACCAGGAGTGTGTAGGCGATCACACCGCCGGAGTAGTAGAACCTGCTTTTCGATGGCACCGCGAAGACCGCGAGGAGTCCCGCGCCGAGGAGTGCGCCAGCACCCTCAGCGCCGGCCAGCATGCCGATACCCGCAGGGCTGAGTTCAAGGAAATCCCGGCCGAACACCGGGATCATTGAAACGAAGGGGAAGCACCAGACGTTGAAGACGATTGTGACCGCGAATATTCCGGCTAATGGGGGGTTACGTGCGAGGCGGGACCGGATCTGTCCAACATCCGCCAGGAGTTCCCGGAGATTCAGCGATTGTGCTTTGGCGGGCTTGCCCTCAGGCCGCGACGTGACGGTTTCGCTTTGCTCGTGCGCATCGGGCGATGGGCTGTATTTCGAAACATCGGCAAGCCGGACCAGCAGGACAAACGCCAACGCATACGCGATAGCCGCGACAAGGTAGGCCCCGGCGAGGCCCGTACTCGCCAGTAGGGCACCGCCCGCGAGCGGTCCGAGCATGCGTGTTCCTGACGTTGAGGTGATATCCAGGCTCATGGCGCGACCGACGCGCTCGGGACCGGCAATGTCCGCGAGCAAGGTTCTCCTGACCGGGAAGTCGGTGATCCACATGAGGCCGCCCATGAACGCGCCCAACGCGATGTGCCAGACCTCGATCAAGCCGTTGGCTGCGAGCACCCCCTGGGCGACGGAAACGACAAACATCGCTCCCATCGCCACGAGCAGCACACGTCTTCGATCGAAGTGCTCGGCGAGCATGCCGCCGGCAAGGCCGAAGATGCCCATCGGCAGCATGCGCAAGACAAGCATGAGTGCAACCAGAAACGGCGATCCGGTCTGGTCGAAGACGAATACGCCTACGACCAGCATTTCCAGCCAGCGCGCGGTACTGCCGAGCGCGCCGACGCTCCACACGGAGACGAAATCCGGGTCGCCGAAGAGCGTTTTACGCGTCATGCGCGGCGACGTTGGGCGTTGATGCTGAAGTAATTTTGCGTTGTATCAAGAGCGCACGCTTTGGCGAAGATTCGTTGCCTGGTTCGATGTGGCCCTATCCAGGGATGCTGCAGAGTCCGGAGGGGTGTCGGGAAGCGGGTCGCAAGTGTCGGCACAAGTATTCGGCCGCGTCGCGGTGAGGGTCAGGGTGACTTGCGGGTCGTCGGTTTGCAAGGGAAGAGCTCTGCCTGGGAGCACGCGGGGCCCTCGCCTAAATTCTGGCTAAAGATCGTCCCTGATTGATGGACGTTGATTGGTGAGACTTGATTGATAAACCTTGATGGGTTCAGCTTGGCGGCGAGACGCAGGAATCCCCAATGACGAATGATATCGATTGCATTGCTGCGCAAGCGCATCTGCATCACGCTTATTTTCTGGGCCTTCAACTCATGATTTCCAGTCGAAAGGGCCCCACCGTGATGGGTGATTGGACCTTCCGGCTGTTCCGGAAGCAGCATGAAGAGAAGTTCCTGTCCAGTTTCGAGAAGCTGGGGCTGCATGGACTACCGGATGCGGTTGCGTGCGCCCGGTACCATGTGCTCGCCAACAACATGGGTGGCGTCGCTGTTGAGTTCATGCCGGAACATGACCGCAAGGCGTGGGTGCGGTTCCGCTATCCGCGCTGGATGTTCGCGGGCCCGGTCATTTGCGGCCTGCCGGTTGAGGTGAGCCGCGGCTTCCTGAATGGCTGGTACGCGCACAACGGTGTCACCCTCAAGAATCCGAAGCTGGGGTTCGTGTGTGTGTCAGAAGACATGACCGGGCAGTTTGGTCTCTGCGGCTATTTCCGCGAGTTTGATCGGGCGCTTGAACCGCATGAGCGACTGACGTTTGCTCCGGACGAAGTACCGCCCGTGTTTTGTGCCGCCGAGCAGCCGCAGCCACCTGCCGATTGGGACCCGCTCCGTCTCGCGAAGGCGAATCGCAACTACGCGATGGATTATGTTCGCAACGGTCTCACGACCTTGCAGGAGGTCATCGGGCCTCTCGAGGCCAGCGAGTTGGGTCGCCTCGCAGCGCGCCTGATCGGACAACAGTACTTCGCGGAGACGGCAGAGATGATAGGTGCAGTGGATGGCGATGTGTCAGACGCGGCGGACTATCTCGCTCGGATGTTTGAGGGAATGGGGGACGAGGTGGAGATTGCTGAGGCCGGTGGTACCGCGGTTGACGTCCACCAACACGGGTTGCGTATTGTGCGTGGCCTGTCGAGTGCCGATCGCTCGCTGCTGCTGCAGTGCTGGCGCGAGTTGTGGGCGGGTGCGCTCTCAGCCCAGCAGTTGAGAAAGTCCCTTGTTCTTGAAGGCCCGGGGTTGCAGGAAGATCCTGGGTTTGAGGAAGACCCTGGGTTTGAGGAAGACCTCGGGTTTGAGGAAAAGAAGGGATCGCAGAAGGGCAGAGATTCGCTCGTCTGGCGCATCTCAGCGCTGGCATGAGATCGGCCGGCCGCACGCTGTCTGGCGCTTCTGCATCTGCTTGCGCAGGCCATTCGTTCCAATATTCGCGCGCGAGCGCTTCGTTGCGAACGTCAGCGTACGCTTGCTCGACCTTCTGCTCGCAGGTTCAACGACGCGCGTGCATCGGCGCATCGCGTCGATGCAAGAAAGCAATGCGAGAAGGGGAGTTGGTGGGCCGTCCGCGACTCGAACGCGGGACCAACTAGTTAAAAGCCAGGTGCTCTACCAACTGAGCTAACGGCCCGATGTTCGCCCCGGGTGGCCGGGTGCGAAGCAGGCGCTATCATACGAATTGAAGTCTAAAACTCAAGTCGCCATCGCGTGGGCCAGAACTGCCGGGCTGACATCGATGCCCGTTAGCGACTCGATCGTGAGGATGCCGCCTGGATTCACGACGTTGAATTCGATGACCCACGGGTAGGCGAGATCCATACCGACGAAATCGGCGCCCATCGCACCCAGCATATGACCGATTTGGGTGCAGTAGTCCCGCTCGGCGGCGGTCAGGTCACAGGTGTCAATGTGTGCGCCCTGCATGACGTTCGTTCGATGATCCATGCCTTGCCGCCTGAGGTACTGGGCGACGGGTACCCCGCCCGCAATCAGAACGCGTTTTTCCCCCGCTTCAATTTCAGGCACGTATCGCTGCAGCAGACAGTAATTGCCTGACTCATGCCCGGTCAGAGCGTCGAGCACCACCCGGGCATTCGGGTCATCCCGGCTTATGAGGTAAACCTCGCGGCCGAAACTGCCGGCGGGGGGCTTGGCGATCCAGCGCCCGCCACCGGCAACGATGTCAAAGAGTGCCGCGGCGTTGTTGCCGGCATGTGTCTCCGGATGCCGGATGACGCTCTTGTCTGCAGCGAGAAAGTACTTGCTCTTGAGATGCATCAACGACTCGAGGGAATTGAGAATCCGCGCCGGGCCTGCGCAGTGGAGCATCTGCATCTTGTCCAGAAAGCTGCCCTGCATGCCAAGTGACATCACCCAGATGGTGTCCATTGACGAAATGCCACACGGGCGGTGATCGGGGAATGGGGCATCAATGTCAAGAGGGCCACTCATCTCCATGCCATCGACGACGATGGCCGACGCCCGCATCGCGAGACTCTCCATAAACGCGAGCACAACCCGGTCGCCGCGCTGTTGGCAGAGATTCGCCAGGCGTCGATAGTTGCCATCGATCACCAGGTCCGACTGGGGGATGAGAAAGAGGATCTGCATGTCAGGTCGTTGGGTCGTGCATGTGGGATAGCCGGCCAATGGCGGCCGACCGCGAAGACGCGAAGGGTATAACACAGACCGGTCAAAAGAGTGGCGTTGCGCACCCGCAAACAGCCTGTTTCCGACGTGTCCAACATTCGGTGGTATTGAAGACGGCCGCCTATAGTAGAATCGGAACTCCGCGAGCCGGAGGCAGACATGGCAAACATCGCATTCGATGTCCCCGTGCATCAGAGTCATCTGATGAGCGACGTGGAGATCGCCGACTACAAAGCCCGCATAAAAGAAGCGCTCGCACGGCGTGGCGCGGTGTTGGTCGCCCACTATTACACCGATGACGCCATTCAGGAGCTGGCTGACGAAACGGGGGGCTGCGTTTCCGACTCGCTCGAAATGGCGCGCTTTGGCGCGGCGCATGACGCAGAAACGCTGGTGGTTGCCGGCGTTCGCTTCATGGGCGAGACCGCCAAGATTTTGAGCCCGGACAAGCGGGTGCTGATGCCGACCCTTGAAGCGACCTGTTCGCTTGACCTCGGCTGCCCGATCGAAGATTTCTCCCGTTTCTGCGATGAGCATCCCGAAAGAACCGTCGTGGTGTATGCCAATACGTCGGCAGCGGTGAAAGCCCGCGCTGACTGGGTGGTCACCTCCAGTATTGCGCTCGAGGTTGCCGAGCACCTGAACGACCTTGGCGAAACGCTGATCTGGGCACCGGACAAGTACCTTGGCGGTTACATCCAGCGCGAGACGGGCGCCGACATGGTGATGTGGGACGGTTCCTGCATCGTACATGAGGAATTCAAGGCGCAAGGTCTCGCTGATTTGATGCACGTACATCCGGATGCTGCGGTGCTTGTGCATCCCGAATCGCCGGGGGCCGTCATCGACCTTGCTGACGTTGTCGGATCGACGACGCAGATTATTCGTGCGGCGCAACAACTGCCGAACGAGAAGTTCATTGTTGCCACCGACAAGGGCATCTTTTACCGCATGCGGCAGGAAGCGCCCGACAAGATATTCATCGAAGCGCCGACAGCCGGTGAAGGTGCCGCGTGTCGGAGCTGTGCCCATTGTCCGTGGATGGGCATGAACGTGCTTGAGAACCTGTTACAGGTGCTTGAGGACGGAGACAAAAACGAGATTCAGGTTGACCCCGAAGTCGCGGCCCGCGCTCTGGTGCCGCTGGAACGCATGGTGAACTTCTCGGCGGGCAGTGATTTTCGGCTGCGCAAATCACACTGACAACGTGGCTCCGGTCGTGTCGTTCGGCCCCAATGCGGCCTCAATGCGGGCCAGCACTTCATTGAGGTCGCCCGGCCGATAGCCGTGGTGAATCCATAAGGCGGTGCCGTCGGTATCGATGAGATACGCGCTCGGCATCGAACGAACCGCATCGTCTCGGGCTGCATCCGTCGCAGGGTCGGCAAGCCCGTCGGCGTGTGCCGCGAGCGTGGGCGCGAAGCGTTGCAGGAAGCGTTGGGCTTTTTGCTGACTCTCATCGATGTTGACGGTAACGAGGCGAAATCGTTGCCGATCGAGATGCTGAAGACTTGCTGCGTAATCGGGCAGTGAGAGCTTGCAGGGCGCGCACCAGGTCGCCTAGAAGTCGACGAGTGTCACCTACTTCCATGCTCAAGACGTTGGCTCTTGCCGGTTTGTAAGTCCGTCAGGGTGAGCGGTGGGGCCGTGTCTCCGGCCTTGATCGCGAACACTGTTATCGGCGGGCCCATCCAGAGCGTGATCAGGCATACCGCAAAACCGGCTTGGCGGATGCGGGGCGCGCAGAAGGTGCCCCGTGATCTGAAGGTAAACAGTGATCGGAAGGCGAGGAGCGTGTGGAACGTGATCGAGTGCAAGGAACCCCCGCCAAATTTTAGTCAACCGACCTATGAGACCGAAACCCAGCATCCTTGCTTACATTATCTGCTTGCACTGTGTGCGTGTATTGTTCGATTGCATGATCCGTTTCCCGGATGATCCGCGTCCCCGATCCGTTTTGCCCGATCCGTTTCCGGATCCGTTTGCCGACGCCTTCGCATGTGTCGCCAGGGCACCGGGTGCGGTCGCACCGAGACAGGGGACAATCAAAGGGAATGTTGCACCGCAGACGGCGGTCCTTCAAACAGGGTGACATATGCGCGCCTGTCCACCAATGACGTGTTGATCAGGAGTTCTTGATGAGAGAGCTATCCGTCTTGTGGTGCAAGTGCTGGCCAGAACCGGTTCGTCGAGCCGAGTGTGGCCCTACGCGGCTTGCGGCGGCCCTTCTGGTGTCGGTTCTTCTTGCGTCAACCCTTGCGCCCGTGAGCGAAGCGGCGACATGTTCTTGTGCCGGCGTGCCGCTGCTCGGGACCTTGTCAGGCGATACGCCGGACAAGGGTGACTGGTACGTCGGGTCGAGTCTCGAGGTACGCGATGTCAGCGACCTTGTGCGAGGCGGCGACGAGGTGCCAGACGAGACGGGCCGTGACCGCGAAACCCAGTCGCTCATTGTCCAGACCGGCTACGGCATCACGGACCGCTGGTTCGTTGCGAGTGTGTTCTCGATGGTTGACCATGACCGACAGGTTGGCGCTTCGCAAACGCGAGGCCGCGGATTGGGCGACGCCATCATAATGGCGCGCTTCACGCGAGCGCCCTTGCGCGTATACAACCACACGAGTACCGCATTTGGCATCGGCGTTCGGCTTCCCCTCGGTGAAGATGGGGACCGACGCGCGGACGGTATCCTGTTGTCGGAGGACAAGCAGCGGGGACGGGTGCGTGGGGTACTGTCTTCTGGTGGCAGATCGCACATGCGCTCGACGCGTCTGCGGCGACCTAATGGGTCGCCTCGGCGGGTTACAGCACGAATCGGGAGAACGCCCGGGACTATAGTTTTGGCAGTTCGCTAACCTTCATCGGCGGCGTGCGTCAGCGCTTGTCGCCCCGCGGGGGCATCGTCGCCCAGCTCTCATATCGCCAGCAGGAGCGCGATGAGCGTGGCGGGACGCGCATTCCGAACACCGGCGGCAAGTGGCTGGACGTGGTTGTCGGGGCGCAGTACAACGCCACAGACAATCTGTCGGCTCACGCGAATCTGACGCGACCGGTGTGGCGTGACCTGAACGACGCGCTGCAGTTCACCACGTCGTATGCGTACAGCGTGTCACTGTCGATGAGCTACTGACGCAACAACAGGCTCGTTCCTGTCCCAAAATTGTCGTCCTGACAATTCTTGGGAGTCGGTTTGCAAGCAAACCTCGCACTTCCTGCAGAAAAGAGGCCTTCAGAAGATGGCGGTGCATCCCCGCACCGCACACAAGCTAGGGCGCACGCGCCATCTCCATGGCGCGAGTCATGGGGTAGTGAGGCGCGAGTCATGGGGCTAGCGAGCGGATGAAGCCATCGATCGCCTGCACGCCCTCGTTCTCCAGTAGCCGAATAGTCTGGGATCCCACGACCGCTATGTCGGCCTTGCCGATCAGAAACTGCACGTCGTCTCGGTCCTTGAGCCCGAAGCCGACTGCGAGCGGCAAGTCCGTTGCCGCGCGACAGCGTTCGAGGTACCCGTCCAATTCCCCGGTGAAGTCGGTCTCGGCGCCGGTGACACCTTTGCGGGCGACACAGTAAATGAAGCCACCGGCGAAGTCGGCGAGGTAATCGAGTCGCTCGGTTGAGGTATTGGGCGAGTAGATGAAGATCGGTGACATTTGCCGGGAGGTCATGGCAGAAAGGTACTCGGACGCTTCCTCCGGCGGCAGGTCGGGAACGATCGCCCCCCGGAGTCCGGCGTCAGCGAGTTTGTTGACGAAGTCTCCGACGCCGCGCCGGTACAGGATGTTGTAATAGGTCATGACCAGAAACGGAATGTCGAAACGTCCCGCGCACTCCGCGGCGAATTCAAGGCAGCGAGAAACGGTAATGCCTGACTCGAGCGCGCGTTGGTTTGCGTGCAGGATGACCGGACCATCCGCGATCGGTTCGGAGAACGGAATCTGCAGTTCCATCATGTCGACGCCGGCGGCGACCATCGCCTCAACCGTCTGCATGGACGCTTTGAGGTCCGGATAGCCGATGACGATGTGGGTCATCAGCAGGATATCTTTAGTCTGACGCTTGCGCCTGATGTCGTCACTTAGCACGGTATTGCTCTGCCTTGTCCTGAATAAATGCTCGCCATCCCGGGTCGTCGAACGCGTCCGCGACCGTGAAGATGTCTTTGTCCCCGCGGCCGGATTGATTGATGATGATGACATCTGTCGACGCCAGTTGCGGCGCCTCCTTGAAGGCCTGCGCGAAGGCGTGGGATGACTCGAGAGCCGGAATCAGCCCTTCTTTCCTGATCGTCAGGGCGAGGGCGTCGATCACCTCTGTATCGGTAGCGGCTTCGAAACGAGCGCGTCCGGTCGCCTGCAGATGCGACAATATGGGTGAGACGCCCACATAATCGAGCCCGGCCGCGACACTATGGGTCTCCCGCATCTGGCCATCGTCATCCTGCAAAAAGAACGTCTTGTAACCCTGGGCAACGCCGATCGATGCGTCATTGCTGGCGAGTCGTGCCGCATGCTGCCCGGTCGCGAGGCCATGTCCACCGGCTTCAACCCCGATCAGTTCGACCTCGTCGTCCAGAAAACCGCTGAAGATGCCCATCGCGTTGGAACCGCCACCGACGCAGGCGTAGACCCGTTCTGGCAGTTTGCCGGCATGCTTTTGAATCTGCACCCGGGCCTCTATGCCAATGATTGACTGGAAGTAGGTCACCATCTCTGGAAATGGGTGCGGGCCACACGCCGTGCCGAGCACATAGTGGGTGTTGTCCATGTTGCTCACCCAATCCCGGAACGATTCGTTGATGGCGTCCTTGAGCGTGCGTGATCCTTCGGTCACCGGTATGACGGTTGCGCCCAGTCGTTCCATCCAGAAAACGTTGGGGCGTTGACGCGCGACGTCAACCTCGCCCATGTAAATGGTGCAGTCAAAGCCGAAGCGGGCTGCCATCGTTGCCGTAGCAACGCCGTGCTGGCCTGCACCGGTCTCGGCGATGACCCGGGTCTTACCCATGCGTTGTACCAACAGACCCTGCCCCATGACGTTGTTGGCCTTGTGCGCGCCGGTGTGATTGAGGTCTTCGCGCTTGACATAAATCTGCGCGCCGCCGAAGTGCGCCGTGAGATTCGGCGCGAAGGTGAGCGGGGTTGCGCGTCCGGAATAGTTGGCCATCAATTCGGCGTAGGTGTCCCAGAATGACGGGTCGCGTCGGGCGTCGTCGAACGCGGCTTCGATTTCGTCGAATGTCGCGGTCAGAATTTCGGGTACGTACGCACCGCCGAATTCCGAATAGTAGCCCCGGTTACGCATAGGGTATTGCTCCTAATTCCTGGGCGAATACAAGCTCGCCAGTATGACAATGTAGCTCGGCGAACATCGTGCTCGCTGCTGAGGGAAAGTCGAGAACACGCCGGACCAACAGGATCTTGTCGTCCGGCGCAAGGTTCAGTGCGCCCGCGACCTCGGGTGCAGGGGTTTGAACGGTGAAGGTTTGGCGTCCACCGGTCGGTATGACGTTAAAACGGTCTCGGATGTGCGCAGACAGGGATGTGGCCGACCCGGGTGCAGGGCGCGTCATGCCTTTGAATCTGTCCGGGTCGAAGAAGAGGCGTTCGAGCAGCACGGGGCGCCGGGCCAGTGAACTGAGGCGAGTCATCGTGTAGGCCGCCGCCCCAGCCAGCGGATTGTCCGGGTCTGCTGGGACAATGCGTTTGGCGGGCCGTTGCAACCAGCGCATCTTGAGCTCGAGGCCGCTCCGTGTGAACGATGCAAGTGTGCCGCCCAGTGAAAAGAGATCCACTTCGGGCAACCGTTCGTTAACGAACGTACCGGCGCCCCGCCGCCGCGTCAGCACTCGCTTGCGCACCAGCACCTCGGTCGCCTGGCGCACGGTCGGTCGCCCGACCGCGAACCGGGCGGCGAGTTCGTGCTCGGACGGAATGCGATTTCCCGGCGTGAATTCGCCGCCGCGGATACGCGCTGCAATGTCGTCAGCGAGCTGGTGGTAGAGCGGCATTGGTGATGCAGGGTCGAGCATGGCCGCATGGTCCCGATTATTGGTAAAGTTGTCAAGACAACTTTACCAATACGGGATATCCCCGGTATTCGTGCGGCCGGGTTGAAGTCGGCGGCGTCGAGGGTTGCGCACACTTCGATGGCGGTACAGCGGTTGCTATAGGCCGCAGGTCTTTCTGGCAGGCTGCTGGAGAAATTCCCGCAAGCGTGCTAAAGCCCTCTTCGGTAACCTTCATGGAACTAAAGCAATATGCTGCGTTAAGTTCCCTGCGCGACTGCGCGGTAATCCGGCGCGGTGAGAGGCTGTTAGGATCCTCGCACAGCAAATCAGAAACGATTCGAAGAGGCACGCGTGGTCCCGTCTTTCAGCTATGAAACGAACGCAACCGCGATGGTTGTCGGTGTTGGGCCTGATGGGTCAGTTTCTTGCCACGCACGCACCCGGATGGTTCGGTCTCGGCAAATTGATTCTGGTCGATCATGCGGACGAGATAACAGTGGGGACCGGGCGGCAATCTCTTGGAGACTTCGCGGCGGGGATCGAGACGACGGGCACGACCGAGGTGAGTGCAGAGACGATCGATGTCACAAGCGAAGAGGAGGTGAGCGATCTCTTCGCCCGACACGGGCGAGTCAATTACCTCATGCACACGGCAGGAATCTCGCCCAAACCACTGACCCCGCCAGAAGAATTGACTCGAGAGGATGTCCTGGGGGCTTGTGAAGTGAACCTGTGGGGAGCGCACAATATCCTGAAGCAGGGCGTGAACTCTGGTGCATTGTAAGGTGCGCGCGGCGTCATCGTTCTGTCGACATCGGCGACGGTTGGTTCAGAGGGCAGGGCGAGTGCGGCGTATGAGGAATCCAAGGGTGGCCTGATGAACCTCTTGACGTTGCAGTGGAGGCACTTTGCGGAGACCTATGGGCTTGTGCTCAACGGCCTTGCACCGTCGCCGCTCAGAGGCCCGATGGCCGCCCAGAATCCGGTAAGCGCCGGTCGCCTGCAGGCGGTTGAGGATGCGATGCCGCTGGGTGGTCTGACTGAACCGAGGCACATCGCGGCGGCAACGTTGTTTTTCTGGGCGAAGGAGTGCTGGTGTGTGGGAGAGGTACTCACCACGGATGGCGGCTACACGAAACACAAGCCTATTTACGGTGCCCTCTGACGCCGTAGCGCCACGCCCGAGGATAGACGGACGGCCTTTTAGCCCCGCCGCTGCTTGTCCTTCATACCGTAGATCTCCTGCAGGCGCGCTTTGATCTTGGCGTTCAGGTGAAAATTCCCGCGGACCATCGGGATGGCAAACTCCAACTGCTTGATGGCCTGATCGAGATTTCCCGTCAACACGAAATATTCGGCGCGCGCCTGGTGCACGCCAGTCGTGTCGTCAATCAGGCCGAGCACCTCGGCATACAGGTACCAGACATCAGCGTCCGTCGGCCGGCTTTCTACCTGGGATCGTAGCAGCGGGTCGGCCGCTTCCGGCAGTCCCTTCTGGATCTTGGTCTCAGCGAGCGCCATGGTCAGCGGATGGTTGCCGGGATTGATGTCGAGCGCAGCCTGCAGCAGCTTCTCGGCACCGTCCAGATCGCCTGAGCGCGCTCGGATTTCCGCCTCGGTGTGCAGAAGAGCGATCTTGTCCGGGAAGCGTTCACGCAGTGCTTGAATGTGAGTCAACGCCTCATCGAACTCAGTTGTGCGCAAAAGCGCGAGGGCGAGGCCGTACTGCGCCGCGACCCGCCTTACCGGGTCCCCGTGGTTGAGGCCGTCGCGCATCTGCAACTTCGCGCGAATCGCGTTTTCTGCAGTCCGCACCTGCACGCGCGCGCGCATGAGTTGATAGTCGAGGGACAGGGCGAAGGTCTCAGCCGGGTAGCCACGGGTTTGATTGTACGAGTCAGAGATTCGTGAATTTGTGACCGGGTGAGTCAGCAAGAACTCCGGGAGCCTGCTGTTGTAGCGGTTGGCGCGATGCAGGCGCTCGAACATGTATGCCATCGCTCGCGGGTCCATATCAGCGTTGGCGAGGGTCAGGATTCCGACCCGGTCTGCCTCTGCCTCGCGATCCCGGCTGTACTTGAGCGCTGCGTTCTGGGCGAGGCCCTGGATGGTCGTCATGGTCGCCATGCCCGCCTCGCTGCCGCCGGCTGCGATAAGAATGACACTCGCGAGCAGCCCGGCCATCATCGTAATGGCGGACTTCTGGGCCGCTTCGGCTTGTCGGGCGAAGTGGCGCTGTGAAAGGTGGGCGAGTTCGTGGGCGAGAATGGCTGACATCTCGTCTTCTGTGTGACCATAGAGGAACAGTCCAAGGTTCACGCCGACGATGCCGCCGGGTGCGGCAAACGCATTCAGTTGCGGTGAGTCGACGATCACGAGTTCGAGCCGCTTGTCCGTCAATTCGCTGTGCCTGGCGAGGTTGTAGATCAGGTATTCAAGATAGTCTTTGAGGACAGGGTCGCCGACTGTCTTAATCTGCCCGCGCAGGCTGCGGAGGAATTCCTCGCCGACTTCGCGTTCTTTCTCGAGTGAGACGATGCCTGAAGACCTATCGCCGAGTTTGGGCAGGTTGTGCGACTTGGGGGCAGCCTGCAGCACCGGTGCGACCGTGAGCATGAGCGAGAGCGCAAGCGCAAGGGTCGACCCGCGACTGGTCCGAGCGGATGCGCGTGCTTGCTGGTGCTTGCGGGGAGTTGAGGTTGGTTGCATGTCGCCTGCCGGGGTGATGGAAACGCTGTCAGGCACAAGCTGCGAACGGGGCGGTTTACTCTAACGCGGATTGTGGGCGTGGACCACCGCGCGCGGCCGGTTGGAGCCGGGCGGCCGAATCGAGTCTGGGGCGTGGATTGAGTATTGGCCGGTCCGCGGCAGATCTTTCCTCGCCTCGCTGAAGCTCGTACTTGCCGTTTGGTTGCTCATGGCCTTCTCGGTTCGCTCGCTTGTAGATTCTTTGCCCGGGACCTCTTTTTGCTACCCGGCACTCTGTCTCTTCGCTACCCGGCACTCTGTCTTTTCGCTACCGGGCACTCCGCCGGCGGGTATTTCTATCCGGTCCCGGTAGATCTTTGACCGAGCTTGGTTCTTTATCGGCTACAACTTGGACCGGGTGCCTCTTTCCTTTTTAGCCGGTACGAATTGGACCGAGTATGAGGACGTTGGTTGCTGCGATCTTTTTTCGGGCATTTGCCGTTGATCCGCATCCCGGCGCGTGTCCTTGTGTGCCCCGACCCGCGGCGACAGTCGGGCTCGCCGCGCGTCGCCGATGTTTCCCGGGAAGCGAAGGCCGCGAGGGCATATAATCGACGTATTGATCGGTGGTGCGGGCGCGTTAGCGGACGATACACCGAGATGCCGATTTGGACCAAACACCCCCGGGTTTGTCCGGAACCGACAGTCAGGAAGAGAACAATGAGCGAAGCAGACAGCCTAACCGTCAACGAATCCCTCGATGCGTGTGGGCTCACGTGTCCGTTGCCACTTCTCAAGGCCAAGCAGGCGCTCAATAGGATGGAGCCAGGACACGTGCTGTACGTAATCTGCACAGACCCCGGGTCAGTGCGTGACTTCGAAGTATTCGCGCGCCAGAGCGGCAACGAACTCGTGAGGTCCCGAGAAGATGAAGGCCAGTTCGCCTATTGGTTGAGGAAGACGTCCGCTTGACGAGAGACGACGTCGCATGAGGTTCCACTCGATTTTGTGCGCCGTCAGGCGCTGTGGAGCCGCAGCTTGCTGACGATTATTAATCGCTGGGCGCACCGCTACCTGGCTGACGAAGAAGCGCTGCTGCTGCTTGCGATTCTGCTCATCTGCGGCGCCGTCCTCGCAACGATCGGCGGGATCGTCGCCCCGATCATCATCAGTGTCATTCTGGCGTTTGTCATGCAGGGCGTCAGTAAGCTGTTGGGCCGGTATTCGGTGCCTGATCGGGTCGCAATTGCTATCACGTACCTGCTGTTTCTCGGCGCCTCCTTTGCCTTCTTTGTCTTTATCATTCCGCGGGTGTGGCGCCAGATGGTCTCGCTCTATGCTGAACTCCCCACGCTGATCGTGCGTGTTCAGGAGCTTGTGACCAGGTTCAACGACAGCTTCCCCGGCTTGATTGGTGCTGAGCAAGTGGCGTCGCTGACGCGGCTGTTTGAATCCGGCGCGGGGGACATGGGCCAGTGGCTCGTTTCATTCTCGTTGTCAAAGCTCCCAGCCGTCGTGTCCTTCACGGTCTATTTGCTGATCGTGCCGATCCTGGTCTTCTTCTTCCTGAAGGACCGAGACCAGATTCTGGCCTGGTGTGTCGGTTTCCTGCCGTCCGAGCGACCCTTGCTCGATCGCATCGGGGCCGAGATGAACGAGCAAATGGCCAACTATGTGCGGGGCAAGGTGATCGAGATCATCATCACCGGCGGCGCCACCTACATCGTGTTCCAGATCTTTGGCCTCAACTACGCGGCGTTGCTCGCGTTTCTGGTCGGGTTGTCTGTGATCATCCCCTACCTTGGCATCGCGGTCGTGTCGGTGCCGATCGTGCTGATTTCGTATCTGCAGTTTGGGCCGAGTTCAGATTTTTTGTACATGATGGCCTTCTACACCGTCGTGCAGGTGCTTGATGGATTGGTGCTTGTGCCCATCCTGTTCTCTGAGGTGGTTAATCTGCACCCGGTCGCAATCATCGTCTCCGTGATCGTCTTTGGCAGCCTGTGGGGCTTGTCCGGTGTCTTCTTTGCGATACCGCTCGCGACGTTGATCCGCGCGGTCCTGGCGGCCTGGCCGCGACGCGAAGCGCTGTCCTGAAAGCGTCCAGAAGCGTTTGCAGCGAGGTGACAGAAGAAATTCAGAACTTGACGGAAGAAAGCAACAAAAGGAGAGACCGATGAGGGTAGGCACAGGTATCGGCGGTTGGCCAGGGGAAGCGGCAGGCGCGGCAAAACGGGTTGAAGAGGCGGGGTATGATTACGTCACGTGTGGTGAACTATCACACGACTCGATGGTGCTCATGGCTGTTGCGGCGACCGGCACCGAGCGGGTGCAGTTGCAAACGGGCGTCACGATTGCGTTTCCGCGCAGTCCGATGGTGCTTGCCATGGAAGCGTGGGATATCCAACAGATGTCCAGGGGACGCTTTGTACTGGGGCTTGGATCGCAGGTGAAAGGTCACAACGAGCGCCGGTTTGGTGGCACCTGGAGTCCGCCTGCGCCGCGCATGAAAGAATATATCCAGATGCTGCATGCGATCTGGGATTCGTGGCAGGAAGGAAGGACCCCTGAGTTTCTTGGCAAGCAGTACCGCTACACGCTCATGACACCGAATTTCAATCCGGGACCCATCGAGTTTCCGCGGCCCAAGGTCTACCTGGCGGTTGTCGGTGAAGCGATGGCCCGTGTCGCCGGCGAGGTCGCCGATGGCGTTTTGCCCCACGGCGGGATCATGACCAATCGCTACATGCGCGAAGTGATGTTGCCGAACATTCGGATCGGACTTGAGCGCGCTGGTCGGACCTGGGATGACATCGACATTGGTGCGAGCGGCTATCTGGCGCTCGGCGACGATGACGACGAGATTCTGCGCAATGTTGATCGCTTCCGGCAGCCTCTGCATTTCTATGGCTCCACACGGACGTACCATCACGTGCTACGGATGCACGGACTTGAGGAATTGGGCATGAAGCTGCATGCGCTCTCGCTTGAAGGCCGCTGGCAGGAGATGCGCGACACGATCACCATTGATGACCTGCTGAAGTTGGCCGAGACCTGCCGCAAAGACGACTATCCGGAGTTTTTGCAGAACCAGCGCGAATACGCGTCGATGGTTGGCTGGGGCATTGGCGGCGACACGGAAGACGCGAAAGCGCGTTCCCGGGCCATCATGACGCGCATTCAGCAGATTGAAACGAGTGGCGTCCCGGAGGGCCTGGCATTGGGTTAGTTCCTGGCCCAGAGACTCCGTTCTGGGGCGCGCGCTCGCTTGGAGCGCCCCGTCCCGCGAGTGGTGCAGGGCGATTGTCGAGGAAGGGATGGGGCGGCAGACGTCGGGGTGATGGCTGCCGTAAAGCGAAGTCATTGCGTGCGACCGCTGTGGTTGCTTGTTAAGGCATGTAGCCGTCGTTAATATGAGCGACTTTTCTCCATGGGGGTGGTTGTGGACAGCATAACGGGCAGCATTGTTGCGATGGTGACACCCATGCAGTCTGACGGCGCAATCGACTGGGATCGGCTGGACGCGCTGGTGGACTGGCACGTTGAAATGGGAACGGACGGCATCGTACCGGTCGGCACGACCGGTGAGTCTGCAACAGTTACGCCCGCAGAGCATTGCGAGATCGTCAAGCGGGTTGTGGGCCGGGTCGCCGGTCGTGTCCCGGTCATTGCGGGGACGGGAGCCAACGCGACCGAGGAGGCCGTGTTTCTGACGCGAGAAGCGAAAGAAGCGGGCGTGGACGCCTGTTTGCTGGTCACGCCGTATTACAACAAGCCGACCCAAGAGGGCCTGGTGCGTCATTATGACTACATCGCCAGCGCAGTTGACGTTCCGATCGTGCTCTACAACGTGCCCGGTCGGACCGCGTGCGACATGCTGCCGGAGACCGTGGCGCGACTTGCGGATGTGGCGAACATCATCGGCATCAAGGAAGCGACGGGCGACCTTGGCCGCTCACTCAAGATTCAGGAACTATGTGGCGATCGGGTTGTCGTTTATTCAGGTGATGACGAAACGGCGGTTGATCTCATGTTGGACGGGGCAAAGGGGACTATCAGTGTCACAGCGAATGTGGCCCCAAAGTTGATGGGCGAGGTCTGCCGGGCGGCCGTCGCCGGCAAGGCCGACGAAGTACGGACACTCAATCAGCGCCTGATGCTGCTGCACCAGAGACTGTTCCTCGAAGCAAACCCCATACCGGTCAAATGGGCCCTGGTGCAAATGGGCAAGATTGAGGACGGCATTCGTCTGCCTCTCACCGAACTCTCAGCGGCTTACCACGAGCCAGTGCGCGAAGCACTTCGCGAAGCCGGCGCCATTAATTGAGCGCCCACTCTTCAATACGAACGTTTAGAAGAATGTTTAGAGCGTATAGACCGACGCGCGGCGGCCCTGCTTTGAAGACGCCGCGCTCGATAGCGCGATGTGCATTGATCTTCGGCCTCGTCATGGCGGTGTGCGGTTGTTCGCTGCTCCTGAAAACGGGCGTGATGAAAGGACGTAGCGAGTATCTCGAGGCAGGATCACTCACACGAACCGATATTCCGTCAGGTCTCCACAGCCCTCAATTTGATGATCTTATGGCGATTCCAGTGGTCATTGACTCCCGCGGTCTTGCGGGGCGCAAGTTCGAACTCGAGATTCCGGAACCCCTCAGCACGACCTACGGCATTGACCGGATCGTAATCAAACGCCTGGGCGACGACCGCTGGATTTTCCTGGACGCGTCGCCGGCGACGGTCTGGCCCCGAATCGAAGAGTTCTGGAGCTCACAGAACCTCGAACTCAGCGTTTCCGATCCGGCTCGCGGCGTCATGGAGTCGGCCTGGACACCATCACAACTGGGTGACGCGCCGTCGATCTTCGAGAGCATGGTCGCTGGCAGTCAACCCGCCGTGCTTGAGAACAAGTTTCGCCTGCGGGTGATCCCGGGTGTGCGCACAAGCAGCACCGAGGTTCACCTGACACACAAGATCGCGCTCCTCGGCGACCATGAGACGCCGCGCTGGGATACGGGCTCGGACAACCGGGAACTTGAAGGCGAAGTACTGTCTCGAATCGCCCGCCATTTGGGCGAGTCTATCAATGAATCACTGAGCGTTTCGCTCGTTGCCACTGGCATTCAGGCATCCCGGTCAGAACTGATTCCGGACCCGTCTGAGCCCAGACTGACCTACAACCTGTCATGGGATCGCGCGTGGGCCACCGTCAACTCGGCACTGAAGACTGCGGAGATTGATGTCGAGGATCTCGATCGTAGCAACGGCCGCTTCTATGTCTATTACGATGAGCGGGTGGGTCGTGATCCCGGGTTTCTGCTGCGCCTGCTCATGCCAAAGCGCGCGGGGGGTGCTGAGCATCGTTACACGATTCAGTTGAAGGAAACGGAGGACGAGAACCCGGTACAGGTGACGGTCAGAAAGGACGAGGAGTCGCTCGCAGATCCGCTCTTTGCCGAACGTTTGCTGAAGATCATCAAGGAATTCTCGACCTGACCCCAAGCGCGCGAATGCCCGGCACACGTGGAACCTGGGTTCAGGTTGCAGAACACCGCGGCGAAACTTGATGCCAGAGACTCGCGATCTGCCTTCCGACTCTGGCTCTGACTTTGGCTCTGGCAGCGACGCTCGCAGGGACAGCGGCAGTTCGCTTCGCGTGGCGTCGCTTGGCAGCGGCAGTCGTGGCAACGGCACGCTCATCGACGATGGCAGGACCTGCGTTCTGCTCGACCTTGGCTTCAATCTGAAAGAAACCCGTCGGCGGCTGTCGCGACTGGGCAAGCAACCGCAGGATATCGACGCGATTCTTGTGACACATGAGCACGGGGATCATATCCGCGGGGTCGCAGCGTTCGCGCGCAAGCACGATGTTGCCGTTTATCTGACGAGTGGTAGCTACAACCCGAAGCGCCTGGGCGCGCTCCCTTCGCTTCATTTCATCAACATCCACCGGCCGTTTGGCATCGGTACGCTCTCGATCGAGCCTATCCCTGTGCCGCACGATGCTCGCGAGCCCTGTCAGTTCATAATCGCGTCCGGTGGGTCGCGCGTGGGTGTTCTCACGGACATCGGCCACATAACCCCTTTTGTCGTGGAGTCGTTTGAGCTCGTTGACGCGCTGTTACTTGAGTTCAACCATGACGTGGGGATGCTGGCGCGGGGCCCCTATCCCTATCGCCTGAAGGCGCGGGTGGGCGGCATACATGGCCATCTCAATAACGAACAGGCGGCGGGTCTGGTCGAGCGTCTGGACCTCGCGCGGTTGCAGCACCTCGTGATCTCGCATGTCAGCGAGAAAAACAACAGCGCGGATCTCGCGGTTCTAGCGGCAAGAAAGGTGCTGGGGAAGTGGCCGGGGCAATTGCATGTTGCGAGTCAGGATGGCGGCTTCCCCTGGATACAATTGCCTGAAAAGGCTCGCGCGGGCGCGCTCGGCGGATGAATGTCTGGGACTCATCATGTACGCTACGCAGCTTTCTTCCAGAAGCTGTTCGCTGCGCGTCTTTCGATGTGCCGCGGCAGGTGAATGATTCGATTGGTGCATCCAGATGAGTGAGATTACAGGCAACATCGTTGAAGTGACGCTCCAGAACTTTCAGGAGATCGTCGAGAAGTCCCGATCCCTGCCGGTATTACTTGAATTTTATGCCGAGGGCGCAGAGGAGTCGGCTCGACTCGCTGCTGTACTCCAACGTCTGGCCAACGAATATGGCGGCAAGTTCATTCTCGGACGGGTGAACATTCAGGAGAGTCCGCAGATTGTGCAACAACTCGGTGTGCGCACTTTGCCGACCCTGAAGCTGCTCTACGAGGGGCAGTTGGCGCAGGACCTTGAAGGGCCTCAGGAGGAACAGCAACTGCGCAGCTTGCTGGACCAGGTGACGATGAGCCCGACTGAGCGCACTCGCGAGCAGATTGATCTCATGTTGGCTGACGGCAACCGCGAGGCCGCCATTGGCATGCTGCAACAGGCGATTGAGGAAGAGCCGGGCAATTACGGACTTCAAACGGAACTCTGCGATCTTCTGATCATGGAGGATCGTGCCGACGAAGCGGGGCAGATTCTGGCGGGGTTGCCAGACGACGCGGAAGGTATCAACAAGCCGCGATTTCGCCTCGAGTTTATTGAGTTGGCGGCGGGTCTTGGGACTATCGCTGATTTGGAGGGGGCGCTAAGCGAGGGCAACCTTCAAACCCGTTTCGACCTGGCATTGCGCTTGATCGTCGATGACCAGATCGAAGCGGCGCTGTCTCACCTGCTTGAGATCATGAAGGTAGACCGCGAATTCCAGGAAGACATCGGGCGCACGACCATGATCAAGATTTTCGACCTCCTGGGCAAAGGTAACCCGATCGCCACCGAGTATCGGCGGAAGATGTTCACCTTCCTGCATTGACCGTTCTGTTCCAGGAACATGCGTTGTGAGACTGGTCTTAGCCGGCCAGCAAAAAGGGCGCATTCTGCGGTTTCTTGCTCTTCGTTTTCTCAATCTTGGTTTTCTCACCCTGAGTTTTCTCACTCTGCGGGTTCATGTCGACTGAGACCGGCAATGCCGTCTTGAGTTCACCCACCGTCATCGTCACCTGTCCCGGGCCTGCTACGGGTGATCGAGGCGCGTGTTTTTTCCAGGGGGACCGATTGCAAACGCGCGTCTTGCAGGGCGCGTCCTCGCACCTGTTGACGCGACCCGGGTGATCTGCGATTACCTGTATACATTTACAGTTTTCTGCTAGCATTGAGGGTCAGTTCTTGAATCGAGCCGCGGGTTGGCAATGGCTGCTTCGTTCTCACTTGTTTGGTTGGGCGCTGGTGCATTCTTTGCGTTAGCGGTGATCGCGCTGCCGCTGATCCTCTGGCAACGGCAGCGCTTTGCCGGGGCGGTCAACGCCGCGCGAGTCAACGAAGCGGTGATCCTCAATCAACTCGCGAGTCGCGACAACGATATCCGCAGCCTTGAGACACGGCTGCGCGACACGCTCGCCAGCCAGGCGACCACCGAGCGGGAACTGCAGTCAACCCGAGAAGAAGGGGCGGCGCTGCGCAGTCGCGTCAGCGAGGCGCAGTTGGTTCGAACTGAGCGCGACGGTTTGCTTGCCGAGAACATTGCGTTCAGGGAGACGATCAGTCGTCTGCGGACGGCGATTGCCGCAGAGCGCAAACACGCTGACGAAAAGCTCGGCGTGCTGAACGATGCACGTGAGGCGCTCACCACCCAGTTTCGTAACATCGCGAATGACATCTTCGAGCAGAAGCAGCAGGTTTTCAAACGCGAAAGTACCGATCAACTCGGTGCCATTCTTGGGCCGCTCAAGGACAAGATCCGCGACTTTGAAGGTCGCGTCGAGGCCGAGAGCAAGGAGCGCTTCTCACTCATTCGCGAGGTCAAGAGCCTGCAGGAACTCAACAATCGCATTAGTCGGGATGCTATCAACCTGACTAATGCACTCAAGGGCCAGAGCCAGACCCGGGGGGCATGGGGCGAAGTGATTCTTGAGCGTGTCCTCGAACGATCAGGTCTCAGTCGCGGTAGTGAATATGAGGTCCAGGTGACGATGGCGAACGAAGATGGCAGGCGACGGCAGCCTGATGTCATCGTGCACCTGCCAGAGGACAAAGACATCGTCATCGACGCCAAGGTCTCACTGGTTGCCTACGAGCGGTTCTGCTCGGCGGAGGATGATGACGACCGCACCCGCGCCGGAAAGGAGCACGTGCGCTCTGTGCGCCGTCATATCAAGCAGCTTTCGCAGAAGGACTACCAGAACATCACGGCGGTACGCAGCCTGGATTTTGTCCTCATGTTCATTCCGGTTGAGGCAGCTTTTGCGACGGCCGTGCAGCTTGACGGTGGCCTATTCTCGGATGCATTCGAGCAAAACATCGTCGTCGTTGCCCCGTCGACGCTGCTCGCTACATTGCGGACGATCCAGAATGTCTGGCGTTACGAACATCAGAACCAGAACGCACAGGAGATCGCCGAGCGCGCAGGCGCTCTTTACGACAAGTTTGTGAGCTTCGTCGCAGACCTCGAAGAGGTCGGCAGCCGGGTCGGTGCCGTGCAGAAAGCGTACGACAAGGCCCACAACAAACTCGTGTCGGGCCGAGGCAGTCTCATCACACGCGCCGAGCAGATGCGCGAGCTTGGTGCCAGATCAAGCAAGATGCTGCCGCGTAACCTGGTTGAAATGCCTGTCCAGAAACGGGTCGCGGACGCTCCGGACAAACGGGACGCGCGGGACACGCCGGATGAGGAGGAGGAGTCGAGCGGGGGTCTGCTCGGGTTTGCAGAAGAATAGAGTCGCCGGCGCGTTCGGACAGACCTGCGTCCTGCTGATTTTCTGAGTCGCTGCTATCAGGGTGCTGAAAAAGCGCTTTCCTGCACTTTTTCAGAGTCGCGGGCCTCAGCCCGCTCGCGACAAATCAATGACTTTCGTCGTCGATTTACCGCCGATACTATTCATGGCTCGCGAAGTGAACGTGCAATCCATGTATCTGTCTAGAGCAGGCTGCTTTTTCAGCAGCCTGCTAGTAGAGTCCCGCCCTGACTTGATTTTGTATCACCGCACCCTGGGTCATTTAACCTCACGCTATGTCGATAGCGACGTTTTCGCTTTCGGAGTCCAAAACCGACAACAGCGCCGACTCAGGCAAGCGCCTGGTTGTAGCGGGCAGCAGTTCGAGAGGGGTAGCAGTAAGCGGGCCGCGGCCGAACGTGGCGGTGAAGCGAGGGGCGCGAATCGCCGGCTGGCGAATGCAGGTGCGGCTGCAGGTGCGCTGCAGTAGAAAAAGGCGCGGTGAAACCACGGGTCGATAATGTCCGATGAAAGAAGGCTCTAACAAACGAAGGTGTAATGAACTCGAACAACAACGACTACTGGCGAGCCAATATTAAACTGACTCTCATGCTGCTTGCTGTGTGGTTCATGGCCTCATTTGTATGCGGAATCCTCATCAACGACTGGCTCAACCAATTTCGCCTGTTTGGCTTCAAACTGGGCTTCTGGTTTTCGCAGCAGGGCGCAATACTCACTTTTGTCGCGCTGATCTTCTTCTACGTCTGGCGCATGAATCGACTGGACCGCCAGTTCGGCGTGGATGAAGAAGACGACATCTCGGAATCTCCGGATGCCGGTGACGACGTATGAGTGCGCAGTTGCTGACCTATTTTTTCGTCGGAGCGACATTTACGCTCTACATCGGCATCGCCATCTGGAGCCGTTCTGGCTCAACCAGCGAATTCTATGTGGCTGGCGGGCATGTCAGTCCGCTCGCCAATGGTGCGGCTACCGCTGCGGACTGGATGTCGGCAGCGTCGTTCCTCTCGATGGCCGGGATTATCGCCTTTGAAGGGGCCGACGGCGCGCGCTATCTGATGGGTTGGACCGGCGGTTATGTACTGCTGGCGCTGTTGCTCGCGCCCTATCTGCGGAAATTTGCCAAGTTTACCGTGCCGGACTTCGTTGGCGACCGTTATTACTCCCACACCGCGCGCCTCGTCGCCGTCGTTTGTGTCATTTTTATTTCGTTCACCTACGTCGCTGGCCAGATGCGAGGTGTGGGCGTGGTGTTCTCACGCTTTCTTGAGGTTGATATCAACTCGGGTGTGATTATCGGCATGGGGATCGTGTTTTTCTATGCGGTTCTGGGTGGCATGAAGGGGATCACCTACACGCAGGTGGCGCAATACTGCGTGCTCATTTTTGCCTACCTCGTACCGGCGATCTTTGTTTCGCTCACACTGACGAACAATCCGCTACCGATGTTTGGTTTCGGCAGCACCATGGCGGACGGATCTGGCGTTTACCTGCTGGATCGCCTCGATGGGCTGACCACTGAGCTTGGGATGACGGCCTTCACGTCAGGCAACAAATCCACAATCGACATGTTCTTTATTACTGCGGCGTTGATGGCAGGGACCGCGGGCCTGCCGCACGTCATCGTGCGCTTTTTCACGGTTCCGCGGGTCAGGGACGCGCGGATTTCGGCCGGTTATGCGCTGGTTTTCATTGCCTTGCTCTACACCACTGCGCCAGCGGTCGCCGCGTTTGCGCGGATCAACATCATCAATAATGTCGACAGCATGGTCTACGCGGATGCACCCGAGTGGTTCCGCAAGTGGGAGAACACGGGGCTGATCGCCTGGGCGGACAAGAACGGCGATGGCAAGGTGCAGTACCGGGGCGGCAATGCGTTGTCACCCGCAGCACCTGCCTACGATGGCCGTGGCGAGCACGGCGAACGTCGCGTCTCCAATCAGTTGAGTGACAACGACAACGAGCTCTACGTCGACAGGGATATTATTGTACTGGCACATCCGGAGATTGCCGGCTTGCCCAATTGGGTGATCGCGCTGGTCGCCGCCGGCGGACTCGCCGCTGCGCTGTCGACTGCGGCGGGTTTGCTTCTGGTCATCTCGACGGCGATCTCACACGATTTGCTGAAAAAGACCCTCATGCCTTCGATCTCAGAGCGACAGGAATTGCTCTTCGCACGAATTTCGGCAGCGGTCGCGATCGGCATCGCCGGGCTCTTTGGGATCTATCCGTTGGGCTTCGTCGCGCAAGTGGTCGCCTTTGCCTTCGGACTGGCTGCTGCCAGCTTCTTCCCGGTCATCCTGCTCGGCATCTTCTGGAAGCGGATGAACAAGGAAGCGGCAATTGCGGGGATGCTGACCGGACTCACCTTCACGTTTGCGTACATTGTCTATTTCAAGTTCGTGAGTCCTGACAGCAATAACGCCGAAAACTGGCTGTTTGGAATCTCGCCCGAGGGCATCGGGACGTTGGGCATGATTCTCAACTTTGTCGTGTCCGGCGTTGTTGCGAACGTGACGCCGCCGCCGCCGCCAGAGATTCAGGAGATGGTGGAGAACATTCGGATTCCCCGCGCAATCTGACGGCGAGCAGTCACGACTATGGCAACAGAGGGGGACGGGAACGTGGAAGCAGGTGTGGATGCTGATCAACTGATCGCCGATTTCCGTGCGCGTGACGTGCGTCGCGTGAAGCTGGGCGTCACCGACATCGATGGTGTGCTGCGGGGCAAGTACCTAAGCCTCGCCAAGTTCGAGTCCATCGCTGGCGGTACCAGCGGCTTTTGCGACTGTGTACTGGGTTGGGACATGGATGACCAACTGTATGACAACGTGCAGTTCACGGGCTGGCACACAGCGTTTCCTGACGCGTTGTACCGGCTCGATCTGGGCTCGATGCGCCGCTTGACCGATGAAGGCGGTGTGCCGTACTTCATCGGTGAGTTTGTGGCTGCCGACGGCGTGAGTGGCCATCCCCTCTGTCCGCGGGCCCAGTTGAAGCGTGCCATCGCCGCGCTTGAGGCGGAGGGGCTCAAAGCTCGTCTGGCGTTCGAGTATGAGTTCTTCATTTTTCGTGAAACGCCTCATTCGGTGCGCGAGAAAAACTATTCTGGGCTCACGCCCCTGTCGCCGGGGAACTTCGGCTACTCGGTGCTGCGCACGGCGGCGTTGTCCGATCTTTTTAACGAGTTCATGGACTACTGCGAGGATCACGACTTCGCGCTTGAGGGTCTGCACTGCGAAACGGGTCCCGGCGTATGGGAGGGTGCGATCGCTGTCGATGACGCGCTGGCAGCCGCCGACAAGGCATCGCTCTTCAAGACTCATGCGAAGGCTTTCTTCCAGAAGCGGGACATGATGGCGACGTTCATGGCCAAATGGTCGATGGACTATCCAGGACAGAGTGGGCATCTGCATCAGTCCGTTCTACATACGGATGGCCTGTCGGCGTTTTACGACGCCGCTGATGCGAACGGGATGAGTGCGTTGATGACGCGTTACGTGGGGGGCCTGCAGCAGTACTTGCCGGAGTTTTTGCCGCTCATCGCGCCCACAATCAACAGCTACACACGACTTGTGAAGGGTGCATGGGCACCGACGGCGGCAACCTGGGGTGTCGAGAACCGAACGACGGCCTTGCGTGTCATCGCGGGTTCCGCGACGAGCCAGCGAGTCGAGTTCCGGCTGGGATCAGCGGACGCGAATCCTTACCTCGTTGCTGCCGCGAACCTGCACGCTGGGCGGCTGGGCCTGGCCGAAAAGATTGATCCGGATGCGCCGATTGTCGGTAATGCGTATGACATTCAGGATGGGTTGCCTGCGTCCCGGCAACTCGCCGCCAACCTGCGCGATTCAGCGCGGGGGCTCGCTGCGTCGGCCGCGGCCCGGGGCGCCTTTGGGGACGAATTTGTCGACCACTTCGTCGCCTCACGACTCTGGGAGGTCCGCGAATACGAGCGCCACGTGAACGACTGGCAGCTCGCGCGGTACTTTGAGATTGTCTGAGCCCTTCCGCATCGGCATCCTGCAGGCGGACTCGGCGATCGAGCATTTGCGTGAGGAGTTTGGTAACTACCCGCAGATGGTGTCCCTGATCTTGTCTGAAGCCGCCGGGGGGCTATCGTTTAGCAATTACGATCTTCTCGCGGACGAATGGCCCGGGGATATCGACGAGTGCGACGGCTACGTGATCACAGGAAGCCGCCGGAGCGTCTACGAGCAGGAGGCGTGGATAATAAAACTTGCAGGGTGGGCGCGCACGCTTCATGACCGGCAAAAGCCGACGGTTGGTATCTGTTTTGGCCATCAGTTGATAGCGCACGCGCTGGGGGGCGTAACGGAGCCCGCGCCGCAGGGCTGGGGTGTGGGCGTTGCCAACACCGACATATCGTCACGTCGCGACTTCATGTCACCGTGGGTGCCGACGGTAGCGCTCGTCGTCAGCCATAAGGATCAGGTGACCACATTGCCGCCGGGTGCCGAACGACTTGGTGGTAACGACTTCTGCCCAAACGGCATGTTTGTGCTGGGCAAGCACATGCTGGGTCTGCAGGGCCATCCCGAATTCACGCGTGGATATTCGCGCGGCACGATGGCGTTTCGACGTGAAATGATCGGTGAGTCAACATACACACTTGGCGTCCAGTCGCTCGAGCGTGCTCCGGATCGGCGCCTCGTCGCCGCTTGGCTGGTTAACTTTCTGCGAGAGGCCGCGGCGCGTCGTTCGGGGCTGGGCGGGTCGACTCGCGGCTGCGCCGGCGCGTGAGTTCAGCGATCTTCTTGCGCTTGCGCAGAAAGTGCGGCATCACCTGGGGGCGGTGCAGCGTCACGCGGTACGGTCGATCCCCGGCGGCGCAGCGTCCTTCATGGATGTCGCGGATGTGATCGAGTTGTTGGGAAATGAGAGGAACGTTGCTCTTTACCTCCTTGTCAAAGCGCATAACGTCCGATGAGTTGCCTTGAACTTCCGCGTGCGAAATGTTCTCCGAGGCCAGGATCTGGTACGCGCTGTCGACTTCGAGCCGGGATGAATCACAGAAGTCCGGCAGTGTTAGTAGCCAGTCAATGGTCCCCTTGCGGTTGACCGCAAAAGCCGGGCTTGTACCGAGCGCAAGGTTCCGCAACTCGTGCGACTCCACGCTGAGTCGTCGCCACACGAGGGAGGCATCCGTCAGCATTTCTGCGACTCGTTGCAATGGCCCGTCATCAGGCTTGCTCGAGCGATCCGCCGCGGCAGCGCGTTGCAGCTGGCCGAGTTGCTGTGCCGTCTGGATCGCGACCCAGAGCGAGAGCGTGATAGCGGCGCCCGCAACACCGAGCGCAACAAAAATGAGGTTTTCCAATCCAGCCTTCCCTGACCGTCGTTAAGTCTCAGTATAGTCAGCGGGCGAGCACTGCCGTCAGTGGGCGCAGTGGCCCGCGTAAGCACACGGCGAGCGCGGTGGCTGAAGCGCCTGCGGCTTGCCCGGAGGTAAAGCGCCTGCGGCTTGCCCGGAGGTAAAGCGCTTGCGGCTTGCCCGGAGGTAAAGCGCCTGCGGCTTGCTCTCAGGTAAAGCGCTTGCGGCTTGCTCGGAGGTAAGAGCCTACGGCT
>Ga0115002_10001167_pt1 | contig 36545 bp, 30 predicted proteins | sample ArcticOcean_MG_C_8_FD_89576 | JGI IMG/M metagenome (GOLD analysis project Ga0115002, IMG submission 89576) | Marine microbial communities from western Arctic Ocean - ArcticOcean_MG_CB11_86 | ecosystem: Environmental > Aquatic > Marine > Oceanic | place: Arctic Ocean: Canada Basin | collected... | reverse complement strand
TAAAGGCGGTCAAGGCGGCTGCGCTGGATGCTGGTGCCAAAGCCGTTGCAGAGGCGAACGGATTTGCTGAAGGCGGCGACGGCATGAGAGAGCTGGCGGAGGCGGTCGTTGCGGTCGCCGATGCTGGATCTGACGTGTCCCTGCTCTATGACGACGAGGATTCGACCATCGACAAGGTCGAGATGATGGCTGATCGTCTGTACGGAGCGGACCGCGTGCTCTGGGGTCGAATGACACGCACCACCGCACGCAGGTTCGAGGCAAACGGCTGGAAGTTCCCGATCTGCATGGCCAAGACCCACCTGTCGGTCTCAGCCGATGCACGCCTCCGGAATGTGCCCACCGGTCACGTACTACCGATACAGGAACTCCGGATATCCGCGGGCGCTCGCCAGATCGTCACACTGGCGGGTGAGATAATGACACTCCCGGGTTTGCCATCGAAGCCGAACGCATTTGATATCGATCTGAACGATGATGGCCAGATTGTCGGCGTTCTAGGGACCTGATTCTCGACAACCCGGATCACATCCGATCGCACGGTAGGAAGAAACTCTCCGACGTATGACTTCCGTAGCCACCGAAGCCCCGATCGACGTAAACGGGGTAACCGTTCCGAACCGCCCCGGTGGACGGGTGCTGGCGGTGCTGCGCGACGCCGGAGCGAGCGTGCCCACTCTTTGTTACGACGACCGACTGGATCCACAGGGCACCTGCCGTATGTGTCTGGTCGAGGTTGAGGTCAACGGTCGTACCGAGACGGTGGCGTCGTGTACGGCGTTCTCCGAACCGGGCATGAGCGTACGGACGCATACTCCAGAGATCGTGGAGTACCGCAAAACACTGCTTGAAATGCTGCTGTCTGAGATAGAAGACCCGGCGAAGATCGGTCAGGCGAGAGCCCTTGGCAACCATGAGTTTCAGGCGGCGGTGCGTGAGTACGACGCTAGGCATGACGCATTCAATCCTCTTGAACGACGGGTCAAAGCGGAAGATCCTAACCCGTTCATTAAGCGCGATTACGATCTGTGTATCGCCTGCTACCGCTGCACCAATATCTGCAACGACTGGGAGCAGGCTTCTGCGATAACCGTTTCCGGGCGCAGCCAGGACGTCTCCATCTTTAGCAAGTTCGACAACCTGCTCATGGAGAGCCCTTGCACCTTCTGTGGCCAGTGCGTGAACACCTGTCCTACCGGCGCACTCAGCAATCGCAAAATGTCGGACTCACTTGTGCCAGCACCAATGGTCTGGCAAGAGACACCAGAATTGGAGCCGGAACCTGAAGCAAAACCGGAAATCCAGATAAACATCCCCGCTCCCTCTGGAGACAAGGTCACGCTTGGACCGGCGACATCGGTAGATCGAACGCCCACCATCTGCCCCTACTGTGGCGTCGGATGCGGTATCAACCTGATCACGCAGAACGGCGAGCTGGTCGGATCAGAACCTGATTTCTCCGCACCCAGCCTGGGATCGCTATGCGTTAAGGGACAGTTCGGGTCGTGGGACTTCATCAATAGCGATGAACGCCTGACGACTCCGCTCATAAAGAACTCGGATGGCGAGTTCGAACCGGCAAGCTGGGACAAAGCGCTCACGCTGGTCACGGACAAACTAAAGCATTACCGGGAAGTCTACGGCCCCGACTCGCTGGTGTTCTGGAGTTCGGCACGGACGACGTCTGAGTCCAACTATCTGGCCCAAAAATTCACACGGGTGGCGCTCAGGACCAACAACATCGACAACTGTTCACGCACCTGACACTCCCCCACGGTCGCCGGTCTGGCGGTCATGGTTGGCAAGGGAGCGATGAGCAACTCGATCGAGGAGATCGCCGGCGCGGACATGATCCTCGTGATCGGGTCGAACACCACGGAGGCCCACCCAGTCATATCGCTCCGTATGAAAAAGGCAGTGCGGAACGGTGCCAAACTGACCGTCATAGATCCACGGAAGATCGAACTCACCAAATGGGCCAACCGGCACGTGCAACTCAAGATTGGCACCGACATTCCAGTGCTGAACGCCATGGCCCACGTGATCATCAAAGAGAAGCTCTACGACGCCGAGTATGTCTCACACCGCACGGAAGGCTTCGAGGCCCTCTCAAAGCATCTGGAGATGTACACGCCGGAGTTCTCGTCGGAAATATCCGGGGTCCCTGCGGAACAAATAATCGCAACCGCTCGTGAGTACGCAGCCGCGTCCCCAAAGGCATCTATCTGCTACACGCTTGGCATCACGGAACACTCGTGCGGGACGCACAACGTGCAGGCCGTGGGCAACCTTGCTCTCCTGTGCGGAAACTTTGGCCGGGAGAACGCCGGCGTGAATCCGCTGAGAGGCCAGAACAACGTCCAGGGTGTATCGGACATGGGCGCATTGCCGACAGACCTGCCGGGCTACCAGAAGATCGAAAACCCTGAGGTCAGGGAGAAGTTCGAGAAGGCCTGGGGGACGCCGTTACCGAGGCGACGTGGCATCACCAAGATCACGGCGCTCGACCAGATGGTCAAGGGCGAGGTGAAGGCCGTGTTCATAATGGGCGAGAACACGGTCGTTTCGGATCCCTGCAGCGGGCATAGCAAGAAGGCGCTTGAGGCGGCGGAGTTCGTGGTGGTGCAGGACATATTTATGAACGACACGGCCCGGCTGGCCGATGTGGTGCTGCCAGCAGCGGCCTTCGCAGAGGTGGACGGGACATTTGCTAACTCTGAGCGTCGTGTGCAGCGAGTCCGCAAAGCGGTCGATCCGCCGGGTGAGGCAAGATCTGATTGGCGGATACTGCTGGACCTGTTCGAGTATATGGGTGTGCCACAACAGCTTCAGACGCCATCCGATGTCTGGGACGAGGTCGCCGCGCTGGCACCGATCTTGAGCGGTATTTCATATGAACGGCTTGATAAAGAGGGCGGAATCCAGTGGCCCTGCCCAACGCCTGACCACCCGGGCACTGTGTTCCTTCACCAGGATGAGATGGACTCAGGAATGCCCGGCCAGTTCGCCCCGGTCGACCACATTCCTCCGGTTGAAGAACCCGACGACGACTACCCGCTGTTCCTGACCACAGGACGTCGACGCTCGACCTATCATACGGGGACGCAGACGGGCAGGGCGAAGGGGTTTGAGCAGTTGGTGCCGCATGAGATGGCGGAGCTCAATCCCACTGATGCAGACGCACTGGGGATCGAAGATGGCGAAGTCGTCCGGGTGTCGTCACGGCGCGGTTCGCTGGATGTGCACGCCAAGGTGACCGACCGATCCCCAAGGGGAGCCATATTCATGGCGTTCGCCCACCCGGAGACCGCCCCCACCAACATCCTGACGAACGACGCATACGACTTCATCACAGAGACGCCAGAGTTCAAGGCCTGCGCCGTGAAGGTGGAGAAGTTGGTGGGCTGACCTGCAGCTCACAGAGATGTGTTCGGGACGTGGCAAACAACCCGAAAGTCCTTAAGTTCTTCTCACTTGTCTGCCATTTGTCGATCAGCTCGCTCCCAGTTCCGCCTTCACAGTGCGCATCTGTCGTGGCATAACGGCGTTTGATTCCCAGGTCTGGATGACGCCGAGGTTCGTCGTGATCACCGGCTTCACCTGGACTCTGATCAGAATCGGGCCTTCTTCGGCCATGATGCGTGGCATCTCGGTCGCCATCTCTTCGGTGTCTTCGAACGAGTAGGCGGCTTTGTAACCGCTGCCCATGGCAATCGCCGGCCAATCAATATTGCCGGCTCCGGCAATGGGCTGGCCTCCCGTGATGGCGTAGACGCCGTTGTCGTACACGATGTGGACGAAGTTCTTGGGCGACTTGTTCCCGACGGTTATCAGGCTGCCAAGATTCATGATCAGGCTGCCGTCGCCGTCCATGGCGATCACCTTGCGGTCCGGAGCGCCGAGCGCAATGCCAAATGCGATCGATGACACTTTCCCCATCGAGTTGTTTGTCGGTATGTCCAACTCTGGTCGGTCAGACGTCGTCTTCCAAAATTTGGTCTGGGTCATGGCGGTCACTACTACGGCATCTCCGCGTTCTCGCTGAATTGCGTTAGCGACATCCTGGTACTCGATCATCGGTCTCTCCTGTGTTCAGACGCATCTCAAGGTTGGTCGTCTGAGTTGTCTTAAGTGGGATGCCGGGACGATAACCCGGAATCATAAATCAGTCCATGTTTATCTTCAGGTTTTAGGCACTCTCCAGACGACCATAGGCCGCAAAGGATCGAAGATTTATCAAGGTCAGGTGGCCGGCCCACTGGCGTTTGGCGACTTCCCACGCGTGGGCGTACTGATCGCCCCAACTCCAGAACGGCTGCCAACTACCGTCGTTTGTTTGAGATTCGACTAGATAGTCGAGATATGGCTCAAGGGCCGGACTCAGGCTTTTTGCTAGCAGCGAGTCAGGTGTTGGTGCGAGCCATGTTGGTGAAGTGTGGTACGACTTCCAAGCCGACTGATCGGTGGTGACCAGGGTGCTGGCGGCAGTAATGAGCCAATCTTGCATTGTGCTGGCCATGTCGCTGTCGGACCGTTCGTAAAGTCGGAGATAACAGAGAAGAACGTGCATCTCGACGTTGTCTGTCAGGGACGAAAAGTTCTCTGCCGCCTGTGCATGGACCTTCTCAAGAAACTCGTCAGGTACGAGCGACGAGTATTCGTGCAGGTAGCCGACTATTTCGGCCGCCGGGTTGCCCCATCCGGCGGACTCGAACGGCCCTTCAAGCTTCGGGCTGAAGTTCCACCACGGAGCGTGAGGTGCGTCCTCAACCTCCCACGACACCTTGTCCCAGCCAGCCCGCTTTTCGTCGTAGCTATCTATCAAATAAGCGATCGCACCGGTTACAAGTGCATGATCGGCGGGCAATCCCATCGCACTGATGTATTGCATCGCCACCGTGGTCGTGAGGGGCGATGACTCTCGCATCCAGACATCCGGCTCGATGCCATTTCCAAACCCGCCATCAGAGTTCTGGAACGCGCTTAACTCATCAACTACGGCCTCTCCGGCTCCCCCTTCAAACTCGTGCTCAAACATGGCGCGCTCGAGAGGACGAGCGAGCAGTTTCATGAAGTTGGACGACTTGCGAAATGCGTCGCGCGAGAGGGTTTGGGGCATGGGAAAGAGTTTGAGGGCAAGAACTTCTCCCTCATCCTGCATCTTCTCCCGTTGGGAGAAGGGAGGCTCCGTGCGGCGATTCACCTAGAAGTGGAACGCGTCCGTTCACTCCCTCTCCCCGCGGGAGAAGTTGCGGGTGAGGGAGAAAAATGGTGCGGCAATGACGCCGGGTAGGAGCCTTAGACGCTCACGTATTCCGCACCGATCAGTACGGCCACCGGCTTGGAAGTTTCTACGGCCTTCTCAAAGGCCAGTTCGATGCGGCCCAACTCGGCGTCCGTCTCAATGATCCAGTACGGCGTCTGCCACGTGTGCAAGAAGGGCTCAAGGAACTGTGCTGCGCTGTCCGGGGTGTCGCCGTGGCGGGTGTATCCGCGATAGCCGATGAACATGACAAGCGGGAGGTCGATGCCGATACCCAGTCCGCGGAGCGCATCTCCAGACTCGAATAGTCCCGAGTTCTGGATCATGATGGCCGGCTTTTGGTTGGCGATCCACAGGCCAGCGGCGATCGCAATTGCCTCACCCTCTCGGGAGATCTGGACGACCTCCATGCCGCTTTCGGTCATGTTGTCGTACATGAAGTTAGTCTCGCTGTCGGGCAACGTCACCATGTGCGTTACGCCTTGTGCTGCGATGTGATCGACCATCGAGCGAGCGGTGAGACCCTCTGTCGTCATCTTTGGAGACTCCTGATCTGGTGCCGAACTGGCTTGCGTGTCCGGAAAACCCGGGATTCCAGCGGAGGCACAAGCCTAATCCCACAGGCAGCCCCGAGCAACAGATGTCCGTGATCAGTCGTCGGAAACCGCGAGATCGTTTGTGTCCGACTCCCCTGTCGAAATGTCTCTTACTGGAGGTTTGCCCGGCGCGGGGGTGAACAGGATCAAAGTGGCGGAGACGATTGCGAATGCCGTTAGCACCGGGAATACCGCCCGATAGTCGCCGGTCATGTCGAAGATCATCCCAGCGCCAAGCGCACCGGCAGCCTGTCCTCCACCTACCCACGGCTCGATGAAGCCGCGTACGGTGCCCAGAGACCTTCGACCGAAGTAGTCAGCAACGATGACGGATGGAACAACAAGCAACCCACCCAGGCCAAAACCGAACAGCGTGGCGACGATAAAGGCCAGGGCGGTGTTGTCCACGATCAGGAACAAAAGGGCGACCCCTCCCATGAACAGGGCAACCAGCGCGTACGCGAATCTGACGGGTATGCGCTCGGCGACGATACCCCAGAAGATGGCGCCCACCGCGGAACCGGCCGCCAGCGAAGTCAACGCCGCCGCTGCGACCGTGGCGTCGATGCCTTGGTCCCGCAGGAATGCAGCCTGGTGGATGTTTACGCTCGCGTGGACGAAGAACAGCAACCCCCCGCCGAATCCGACTATCCACAGTGCGGGAGTACGAATTGCGTCCTTTAGGGCCCAGCCTTCCGCTTCGTTGTTCGCCTGGAGGCTGGACTCTGAACTTTCATCGACATCGGATGAGATTTCGACGATATCTCCATCGCCATCAGGCAGCATCCCAACGTCTTCTGGACGGGAGATCATGAGGAACCAGAGGGGGGCCAGGGCGACCAACCATACGGTGATTCCAAGCCAGAACCACGCCTGTTGCCAGCCGACTGTGTTGATCAGGATCTGCGCAAAGAACGGCATGAAACCCATGCCTACAGAGTGCGTGGAGCCGAGAAGGCCGTTGGCACGACCACGTCGGCGGATGAACCACTGTGAGACCACCGTCCCGGTCCCGATCTGTATCGGCGCAGCAAAGATGACCCGCCCGATACCGAACAGGATGTAGAAGCTGATAGGCGTGATCCACCAGCCGATAGCCATCGTGGTTAACCCCAGCAAGGCCGCTGCACCAAGAAGGACGGCGCGTGGCCCGTATCGGTCGACCAGATACCCCGATAACGGTGCAGCGAACATCGCTGCGATCCCGCCTGCGCTTGCAGACCCCGCCAGGAGCGTCCGACTCCAGCCAAGATCCTCGGACATCGGGAACATGAACACGCCAAGCGTCAAAGCCGCGGCCGCATTACGAACGATCACTGCCGCGCCGGCCGAGAACAATATCGCCCAGCCGTAGAAGAACGGCGTTCGTCGTGCGAGGCGGTATCGGATGTTGGAGGAGTTCAAGTAGGAGGTGATGCCTGATTAGTCCCCGATATATCAGGGAGAAGATGCTGTCGTTAACGGCGGACGATGTTACAACGTATCCCAACGGATAAACGCACAATGCCCTGACCCGGAACGAATATCTTCGGACTCGAAGCCAGAGGAACTCGCAAGCATGGGAATCATCTACGAGAAGCGCGACAAGATCGCTTACATCACCATCAGTAACCCGGACAAGGCGAACATCCTGGACAAGGCTTCATCTGACCAGCTTTCGGAGGCGTGGAAAGAGGTCTGGGAGGATCGTGACGTTCGTGCGGCCGTGCTGACCGGCGATGGCGACAAGTATTTCTGCGCCGGGCACAATCTCGCCCCTCGACCAGATGTCACCGACGAGGAACGTGAACGGCTCAGGATGCAGCGCACTTACTGGCCGCTGGCCGGAACGGTGAACGGCGCAAATACAGGCGTAGATGGACGCATGGGCGACCATTACCCACAGATCTGGAAACCGGTAGTAGCGGCCGTGAACGGGTGGGCCGCCGGAGCGGGTTTTTATCTGGTTCTGGGCTCGACCGATATCCGAATTGCATGTGAAGAGCACGCCCGCTTTAAGTTCGCACTGTTGTCCCAGGGCTGGGTCGGCAACGGACCGGGTGCGACGCTTCTCACGCGGCAGGTGAACTACGCAGACGCCATGCGGATCCTGCTTATGGATGAACCGTTCGGCGCGGAAGAGGCCCTTCGCATCGGCCTGAGCAACGAAGTAGTCCCTCACACCAAGCTGATGGATCGCGCCGACGAACTCGCACACCGGCTGGCGTCCATGCCTCCGGTAGCTGTACGGATGATGAAAGAGTTCGTGATTCGATTCCGCGAGGCTCCCGTGGACACGGCGTGGCAAGTGCAGACGCTGATGAACACGCTTCTTATCCAGACGACTATGGACGGCGAAGAGGGCCGGAATGCGTTCAACGAGAAGCGACCGGCGGAGTTCACGGGCGCATTACGGAAGAAGGGCGAGCCGTTCCCAGACCCCACGTTGGAGGATGCGGAACGACTGGAAGAGCTGTACCAGGCAGGCGAGTACTAGCCCCTCCTCAGGAGGGGCTAGTCACAGTCACCTAGACCGCTCGGAAACGCCCAAGGGGGCACGTCAGTGGACCCAGTGAGACGATAGGTAGAACTTATATCGCCCGGTTCCATCTGACTTGAAGTGGCGTTTACAGGACAAAATCAAGAACTTCTTCCTCGTTGTACCGTTTATTCCCGATAACTGTGGCAGTGGAGACGGGAGAGGCCCTGTTCCTACCTGGACGAATTATTGCGCGCTGCTAAGTCAGCGCCCCGTCATCACGTAACGCGGCGATCTCCGCATCGCTTATGCCAAGTACCCTTGATAGTACGGCGTCCGTATCGGCTCCCAATTCGGGCGCTGGCGTCTGCGTAGACCGTTCGCCGTTCGGCCATCGCCACGGTAAGCCCGGAAGTCCGCGGCTCGCTCCATCCATATCTGGAGACGTTGCGTAGAACCCGCGCTCTTGCAGGTGGGGATCACGGAACATCTCGGTGGAATCAGGGGAGGGCGCAGCGGACACTCCGGCGTTTTGAAGGGCGACGGTGGCTTCCCTGGCAGATTGGCTTGAAGTCCACGCCGTAATCGCCGCGTCTATTCGCTCGGCATACCGATATCGCACGTCGAATACGTCGCCAGTCCGACCGCTTAATCCTGGAACAAGCCCACACAACGCAGCCCATTCGCTATCCGACGACGCACTGATCGCAACCCACTGATCCGATCCACTGGATCGGTATACCCCGTGGGGAGAAACATCCGTCTTATGGTTTCCCATAGGCCAGGAAGTTGACTCACCCAACTGGTGCTCGACCAGAGGCCCGGGCATGGTCGTTAGCAGCGACTCCACCATGGAGAAGTCGATATGACCTCCCTCTCCGGTGTTTGTCCGATGCTTCAACGCTGCGCCGATGGCGAAGGCCATACGTAGCCCGCAAAGGGGATCAGCCCAGGCCCACCCGACGCGTGGTGATGCGCCGGGTGGGCCATTGAGACTGGCGAACCCGGTGTAGCACTGGATGAGAGTCCCATAAGCGACACGGTTGGCATCCGGTCCGGTGCGCCCAAGCCCGGAGGCCGAGAGAAGGATGATATCGGCGCGCGTCTCACTTAACGCCTCGTATCCAAGTCCAAGACGATCTAGCACCCCGGTGGCGAAGTTCTCCACCACAACATCGCACTGCTCGACCAGTCGGTGAGCGATCTTGGTGGCATCCGGGTGCTTCAGGTTCAGAGTAATGCCGCGCTTGGATTTACCCAGTACGGCGTGCAGTTCGGAAGCCCGTCCGGGATCGGCCCGGCCTGTCGTCTCGACCTTGATCACGTCGGCCCCAAGCGCTGCCAGATATCTCGTGCTGGTCGGCCCGGCGATTACCCAGCTCAGGTCCAGAACTTTGACCCCTTTTAGAGGGCTCTTGATCGGGGGGGCTGTTTCTGGGATTTTTGGAGTCGTGGAATTAGGGCGTGCCTGCTTTGTAACGGCGGTTCGGTGAACCTTGTATGGTGCGCCGGGTATACGAATCTTGCCCGCGGTCGGGTGCTGGAACTCTGTGAAGAAACCGCGGTGCAGCAACTGCGGCGACGAAAGAAGATCGCCCGGGGTCGCCAGCGGGAACGACGGCACGTGCGCGTCCTGTGCCGTCTCGTAGATCCACTGTTTCGGGTGGGTGAAGCTCCACTCACTGATTAAGGCATGCAGCGCGCCCCAGTTGGTCCCACGGTCTGCTTTGGTCGCAAATCGTTGCTCATGACCCCATTCCGGGTCGCCCATTACCTCGAGCCAAGACTTCCATTGCCGCTCTTCTCGTGGTGAGATCGCTACAAATCCGTCCGATGCCGGGATGATGCTGACCGTGGAACCGTTGCCATCGCCGTCACGCTTACGTGCCTGAGAGGGCGCACCGTATGCGGGAGCAGCCATCTCTCGGATCGCCATACAGGCCAGAGCCTCTTGCGTTGATACATCGATTAGTTCGCCGTCCACCGGCTGGTCTCCGGCGAGCGCAAGCATGGCGGCACATGCGGCCGTGACCCCGGCGACGAATGCCGATTGATCCCCGGCTGCACGGACCGGAGGTTCGGCCTCCGTGTCTTCGACCTGACCCATTAACAGCCGTCCCATGCCGGATGCGTGGAAGGTGACGAGATCGCCGCCGGTGAAATCGGCGTCCGGGCCAGTGAGGCCGAACGGCGTGATTACGACGATCAGCGCCTTCGGATTGTGTGATAGGGCCTGTTCGATCAAGCCCCGTGCCGCGGTCGCACCGGCCGGAGTTGTGTCGATCACAATCAGGTCCGCCTCGCTCAGAGGCTGCTCTGAATCGGTCGTGGTGGCAGGATTCTGTTTCCCGTGATTGACGGCGAGCCATACGTTGTTGCCTTCAACATCGCTCGACGTCCGGCTCACTTCGGCACCGGCCTCGACGAAAGACTGACCACACACCGCCCCCGCAAGCCCGGGGCCTAATTCGACGACCCGCAGTCCGTTTATCAGATTCAGACCGGTCGATTCGACGCTCATGTGCATCCTGAATGGTGTGCTGTGGTGTGGAGTTGCCAGAAATGTGAGCCGTGCCGGGATGCTACAACGCGAGAGGGCCTGTAGCGAAACCGCGATCGGCCGAAAATCGCGTCGCTGGTCCTGGAGCATAGAGTCGCCAGATTGGACCAGATGCCTTGATCCACTGGTACAGTTGCCGCACGCAAATTAAAAATGTCGGCCGGTGTCTACCGCGCACGTCATACGACGAACACTTACAGAATGGATAGTGAATGGCGAACGGCAACGGCCCCTTCGATGCACGGGCGACTCTGCAGACCCCCTCTGGCGAGCTCACTTACTACCGACTTGCGGCCTTGAAAGAGCAGGGCGTAGTCGATATCGACAAGCTGCCGTTCAGCATCCGTATCCTGTTGGAAAACGCGTTGCGGCAGGCTGATGGCGGGGTGGCAGAGATCTCAGATGTCGAGACTGTAGCTTCGTGGACATCTAAATCTACGCCCAGCCGAGAGGTTCCTTATCTCCCCGGCCGTGTAGTGCTTCAAGACTTCACCGGGGTCCCCTGTGTTGTCGACCTTGCGTCCATGCGGGACACCGTTGCCGAATCAGGCGGAGACCCGTCCGTGGTGAATCCCATCATCCGGACCGATCTGGTTATCGACCACTCGGTGCAGGTCGACTACTTCGCCACAGAAGGCGCGCTCGCCATGAACATTGAACGTGAGTTCGAACGCAATCAGGAACGTTATTTGCTTCTCAAGTGGGCACAGGAAGCCTTCGACAACTTCCGGGTTGTTCCCCCGGGCGCAGGCATCGTCCACCAGGTGAACCTTGAGTTCCTGTCGCCGTCCGTCCTGATCGATGAAGGCGAAAACGGGCGCGTGGCCTACCCGGACACATGCATCGGGACGGACTCCCACACGACTATGATCGACGGCCTTGGCGTACTTGGCTGGGGCGTCGGCGGTATAGAGGCAGAGGCCGTGATGCTGGGACAGCCCTACTACATGCTGGTTCCAGAGGTTATAGGCGTTCGCTTGACGGGTTCGCTGCCGGAAGGTACGACCGCAACCGACCTCGTACTGACCGTTACCGAGACGCTTCGTGCGCACGGCGTGGTCGAGAAGCTGGTTGAGTTCTTCGGTCCCGGACTTGCAGCACTACCGGTGGCAGACCGGGCCACCATCGCCAACATGTCGCCGGAGTATGGCGCAACGGCCGGATTCTTCCCGGTGGACGAACAGACACTTCGGTACCTTCGACTGACGAACCGGGCCGACGAGGCCGGTATCGCAGAGGCCTATTACAAGGCACAGGGCCTGTTCTACGGCTCAGACACGCCCGACCCCGACTACACAGCGATTGTTGAGATAGATCTTGGTTCAATAGAGCCCAGCCTGGCCGGACCTCGACGTCCACAGGACCGGGTGGTCCTCAGCGGCGTCGAAGAGAACTTCTTTGACGCTTTCCCTGAGGGCGAACGTTCAAGTGAAACCGGCATGGATGCACCCTTCCGAAATGGCGTGACGGTGGACATGGACGGTGCGCAGGTTGAGGTCGGCGACGCTGCCGTCGCAATCGCCGCCATCACAAGTTGTACCAACACCTCCAACCCCTATGTGATGGTTGGAGCTGGGCTACTTGCCCGCAACGCTCTAGCCAGGGGACTCCAGAGCAAGCCCTGGGTGAAGACAAGTCTTGCCCCCGGTTCGCAGGTCGTTACCGGCTACCTGGACGCACTTGACCTGACAAAAGACCTGAATGAACTAGGGTTCAACACGGTCGGTTACGGCTGCACGTCTTGCATCGGCAACTCCGGACCGCTTCCAGCATCGGTCGCACAGGCGATCGACGACAACGACCTCACGGTCGCAGGCGTGCTGAGCGGAAACCGAAATTTTGAGGGCCGGGTTCACCCGCAGGTCAAGGCAAGCTACCTAGCGTCGCCGATGCTGGTTGTGGGCTATGCGCTTGCGGGGCGGGTCGATGTCGACCTTGTTCGTGACCCCCTTGGCTTCGGTACCGATGGCAAAGAGGTCTACCTGAAAGACATCTGGCCGTCCCAGAACGAGATCGCTGACGCGGTCGATGGAGGGGTAACTCCAGATCAGTTCGCTGCGGGTTATGACGGCGTTTTCGAGGGCTCAGAGCCGTGGAAGGCTTTGCCGGTTCCTGAGGGCGTCCAGTTCTCATGGGACCCGGGTTCCACCTACGCACAGCGTGTGCCGTTCTTCGACGGTATGCCGGCCGATGCGCCGCCGGCCGAAGACATATCCGGTGCACGTGTGCTTCTGAGGCTTGGAGATAGTGTGACGACCGACCACATCTCGCCCGCCGGAAGTATCCCGCCGAGTGCACCGTCCGGACAAATGCTACTGGGCGACGACATCCCGCGGCGTGACTTCAACACTTACGGCGCACGTCGTGGGAATCACAACGTGATGGTGCGTGGCACGTTCGGGAACATTCGCTTGCGAAACCAGATGACGCCGGGACGTGAGGGCGATTGGGCTCTCCACTTGCCGGATGGCGAAGAGATGCGGGTGTTTGAAGCGGCGATGAAGTACGAAGATGAGGGTGTGCCCCTGATCGTACTTGGCGGTCGTGAATACGGGACCGGCAGCTCACGAGACTGGGCGGCAAAGGGACCGGCGCTACTAGGTGTTCGTGCGACCATCGTCGAGAGTTACGAGCGAATCCACCGAAGTAACCTGATCGGGATGGGCGTACTACCGCTCCAGTTCCAGGATGGCGATAGCGCAGATGGACTGGGGCTGACCGGTCGAGAGACGTTCGCTATCACAGGCATTGAGGGTCAGTTCACCCCACGACAGACGGTGCATGTCAGCGCAACTACGGACAGCGGTGATGTGACCGAGTTTGACGCCACTATGCGTATCGACACCGGGGTCGAGTGGGACTACTACCGTCACGGCGGTGTGCTCAACTTCGTGCTTCGACGGATGGCAGGCGAAGCCAGCTAACGGGTTCACGATGGGGTTCTAGGGCGTACGAAATTACGACCCTACGGCAGTCACCTAGCTCGCCCTGAGCGCCGCTTGAAGTGCCGACTCCACTTCCGGGTGGGCGAACTCGAACCCGGATTCTAGGAGTCGGCTCGGTCGCACGTCCTGATCGGTGAGGATCAACTCGCGCCCCATTTCGCCGAATACTAACTTCGCCAGTAGTCCGGGCATCCATCCCAGGGCAGGTCGACCGACGGCTCGTGACAGTGCACGTGCAAAATATTTGTTGGTCACAGGATTCGGCGCCGTCACATTTAGGGGTCCTGAGATATTCGGGGTGTCTATTGCGTGCAAGATCGCCCCGATTGCGTCCTCGATGGCGACCCAACTGATGTGCTGTTTCCCGTTTCCGACGTGCCCGCCTAACCCGATACGCGCAAGTGGAAGTTGTCGAGCTATCAACGCATCGTCACGATCCACCACAACGCCAAGTCGGGCGTTCACAACCCTGATCCCTGCTTCTGTGGCGGGCGAACATGAGGCTTCCCACTGCTCCGCCACTTCGGCAAGAAACCCGTCTCCCGGCTCGGACGATTCGTCCAACTGCTCCCCGGGTCGATTCCCGTAGTACCCAACTGCCGACGCACAGACCATGACGGCGGGAGGTTGATCCAACTTCGCCACGGCTGTAGCCAGAACTCGGGTACCGTCGACTCGACTGGACCGAATCCGCTCTTTCTTATCGTCGCCCCATCGCCAACTGGCGATCGGTTCGCCGGCGAGGTGAACGACGGCATCGTGCCCTTCAAGCACGTCCGAATCAATGCGGCCCGATACGGGATCCCACATCGCTTCATCGCCTGTACGCGCTGCCACCCTGCGGACCAGACGCGTCACCCCATCACCACGCGCGCGCAAGGCGAAAGACAGGGCGTTTCCCACAAGGCCCGAGGCCCCGCTGATTGCGACACGTTTAGTCACATGTATCCTCCCGCGGACAACCGGCTTCAAAAACTAAGACTCCGCCGGATTCCGGTTGCATAATTGCAGACCAGTTTGAGAAAACGATACGCAACCGGTTCAAGACCGGATGGCCCAGAAGACCACCAGAACACCAAAGGAAAGGAACACCAGCTTACCGATGTCCGAAAAAACAATCCTGGTCGAACGTGATGGCCCGGTCGCAACGGTGATTCTGAACCGACCGGACAAGATGAACGCCATATCGCTGGAAATGTGGAGCGAACTCACGATACGCCTTGACGAGCTAGAGAACGACCGAGGCGTACGGGTAATCGTATTCCGTGGGGCGGGAGGACGTGCGTTCTCGGCCGGGGCCGATATCGGTGATTTTGAAGCTAGCCGCCACGACTCGCAATCGGCGATCAAATATGCCGAGGTGTTTGAAGGAGCGCTAGAGAAAGTCGCAGGCCTGAGCGTTCCGACTATCTCGATGATCGAGGGCGTGTGCGTTGGGGGCGGCTTGGAGCTAGCGTCGTGCACGGACATCCGCATCGCTGCGCCGGGATCGCGGTTCGGCGTTCCGGTTGCACGAATTGGCGTTGTGGCCGGGTTCGGGGAAATGCGACGTTTCGTGGCGATCACGGGACACGCCAATGCTGCGTATGTAGTTCTTAGCGGGGAGATTATTGGGCATGAGGCCGCACTGGGTATGGGGCTTCTGACCCGTGTTGTGGAGCAGGAAGAGCTACACAACGATGTTTACGGGCTGGCAAAACGAATGGCAACCCTTTCTCCGGTTTCTCATGCAGCGCATAAAGAGATCCTCGAAACGCTGTTGAGTAATCCTTCTCTGGATGGCGTGGATACCAATGCTCCGGGTGGAGCACAGTTCAGGTCGTTCGATTCCGAGGACTTCAAAATCGGCACGGACGGCTTTGTCAACAAGACGAAGCCGGAATTCACGGGTCGATAACCCACTGTGGTGAACCCTCAGGATTCGATACCCCGCATCGGCATATACGCCGATGACCTTACCGGAGCCCTGGATGCAGCTGCGCCGTTTGCCGCCGCCGGGATATCAACCTATGTGTCGGTATTCGGCGTTGTACCGGACGATGCAGCCCGGGCCCACAGAATTCTTTCTCTCAACATAGATACGCGTCATGCGGACAGGTTCCCGGTCTTTGACAAAGCGGCCAGGGCGGCGCAGGAGCTTCGTGCTGCCGGGTTCACGCTGTTGGTCAACAAGATCGACTCCACGCTGCGAGGCCATGCCGGTATGGAAGCTCGTGCCGGGTTGACCCCGGACCCGTCCGATCCGCGTGACATAGAGAAACAGGGTGAGTGGTCTGGCCCGAGACTGGCGTTGATCGCTCCATCGTTTCCTGCGATGGGCCGAACCGTGGTCGGAGGGGAGGTGCGCGTGAACAGCGTCCCGCTCGCCGATTCCGAGGTCGGTCAGGACCCGTTGTCTCCGGTGGCGTCAAGTGAGATATCAGAGCTAGTGGAGCTGAATACCGGTATAAGCCCTGCATCGATAAGCCTTGAGGACGTCCGGGGCGGCGCTTTGGGCGAGTTGATTTCCGGGCTGATGGATGACCCTCCGGTGTTGGTTGTATGCGATGCGGAGACCGACGACGACCTGGCGCTTATTGTTGCCGCTAGTACCAATGCAGATGAGAACATCGTTCTGTCTGGCTCGGCAGGCATCACGACGGCTCTCTCTCGATCTCTCGCACAAAGTACGGACATACCTGAGCCAACATCAGAGCCTGCCACACCTGTATTCATCGTGTCCGGCAGCCAGAGAAGCGTGACGGAACACCAACTGGAGTTTGTGGCTGGTGAGAATGCCGTGGACTGGTTGCAGATCGACCCGGCTGACCTATTGTCTGAGGACACGGAGCAAACGACACGGGATTCAGCAGTTGCCCGGATTGTGGATGCCCTGTCGTCCGGCCAACATGCTGCGGTCTCACTCTTGCGTGTAGATGCGCCCGATGCAGGTGATGAAAAGACGCGTACACGCCTTGTCAGGGAACTTGGTGCTATCTGCTATCGAGTCGTACGCCGAACGCGTCCGGGTGCGCTCGTGATAATCGGCGGGGACACCGCACAGTCGTCGCTCAGGGCGGTCGGCTCCGCTGGTATCGTGCTGCACGATGAGCCGTTACCCGGAGTTCCGGCAGGAAGCATAGATGGCGGATTGCTTGATGGCGTGCGCGTCGTGACAAAGGCCGGGGCGTTCGGGCAGGAAGATGTCCTGGTCAAGGTGATCGACTACCTGAGTTAACCGGTCCTTTCTGGAAATCCATAAGTTATCTGTAATAGAAAGATGTGTCTCAGCGTGAGCAAACCCATCCTCGCAATCACCCTCGGAGACCCTGCCGGAGTCGGGCCTGAGGTCACGGCGAAAGCGTTTCCAAATGAGGCAGCTCTGGGGCGATCAACCCCACTGGTAATTGGCGACGCCCGGATAGTTGCGGAGGCTGCGAAGCGCTGGGCGCCGGGGTGGACCGTTGCCGCGATCGAGGCCCCGGAAGAGGCCGCCGCCGTCGGTGATCGTGTCATCCCGGTTATAGACATCGCTAATTGCGACCCGGCCCGTGTCGCCATAGGTAAGGTGGACCCGTACACAGGCAACGCGGCTTACGAATACGTTGTTCACAGCGCACAACTGGCGATAGACAAGCGAATATCGGCCATCGTCACCGCTCCCTTGAACAAAGAAGCCATGCGCCTGGCCGGTCACATGTACGACGGCCACACAGGCCTTCTCGGATCGCTTACGGGCACAAAGAAGTACTTCATGGTGCTGGGTTCTGATGTGCTACGAGTCATCCACGTCAGCACCCACGTCACGCTTGAAGAGGCCGTCAAACGGGTCAAAAGAGATCGGATTCTTGACACTATTCGTGCTGGGTATGAGCATTTGAAGCAGATGGGGTTCGAAAGCCCACGCATAGCTGTTGCAGGTCTCAATCCGCACGCCGGAGACGGCGGGCAGTTTGGCGTTGAAGAGGCTCAGGAAGTCGCTCCGGCGGTAGAGGATGCGCGTGCCGAGGGCATCGACGCTACAGGTCCGATATCTCCGGACGCCGTGTTCCGAATGGCCATCGATGGCCGATACGACATCGTCGTGGTGCTGTATCACGATCAGGGCCACATACCGGTGAAGCTTGTGGCCTTTGAAGAAGGCGTCAACGTTACCGTGGGGCTGCCCATCATCAGGACATCCGTAGACCACGGCACAGGATTTGATATCGCAGGGCAGGGCGTTGCCAGTGAGGTCAACATGATCTCTGCGCTGGACTACGCCTACAAGATGGCCACCGGAGATCGGGGCTAAGGAAGGCCGTAAATAAAAAGACCCGGCGACGTCGTTGCTGACATCACCGGGTCTTCTTGTTGATTAAGCCTTATCTAAGCGATCTGGTTCCTGCCCTTGAGGAACAGTCCGATCGCTACCAACAGCAGGATCGCACCCACGATGGAACTGCCCATCGGGAGCCATGATCCGAACCAGACGATCTGGTTCTTCTTGCCGTCGATATCGTCAACCAGTACCTCGACAGAGGCATCCGTGTACTCAAGGTTGTTGGCGATACGCAGGTAGGTGCTGCCGTCCGGTGCCAGCGCGGAGACCGTGTCCATCACGGTCGCGTCTACACCTGCACCAGTGACGGGCTCGATGAATGCGATGGTGTGGGTGCCAAACACCAGAGGGAGCCCTGTTCCGGCAGGGTCATTGACTCCCAGAGGTACGTTCACGACATCCACTACGTAGGTGTAGGTCTGGAGACCGTTGGTCGAAGTCGTCTCGCCGTACACCGCGTCAAGCGGCTGACCGGCGAACGATATCCACGACGGGTATGCCGTGTTCTTGTCTGTGTGGAACGGTAGACCCCAGTGGCCTGATCGCTTTGAACCCTCGTCCATCAGCGCCGTCACATAGGTCTTGTCTGAGCGGTCTACTACCAGCGTGGTAGAGCTGGGACCGAAGCGAGGATCAAGCAGGCCCATGTCTGAACCGTCGACGAGGTTTGTCGTGGTGATCGTCTCGGTAAGGTATAAATTGTCGCCTTCTACACGATCGGCGATACGCACACGGTGTACTCGTACCGGAATATCGACCGTCGGCAGGTTGGCCGGGTTGACCAGAATCTGCTGTGTTCGTGGGTCCAGTACAAGAGCGAGAGCATCCGGGTCTGCGAGAAGGGAAGAGACGACCGGGTTTGCAAGGGCGGCACCGAGAGCCGGACTTGTGATGAGCGCCATCAGGTCAGGATTGGTCAGGAGAGCACCGACAGCTCCCGATGCGAGAAGACCGCGAACGGCAGGATCGATAAGAAGTGCACCAACCGCGGGATTCGCCGCCATGAGGGCGGGAAGTAACGTGGGATCGGCGACGGCCGCCAGGACTGACGGGTCTGAGAGCGCCGCTAAGACCGTCGGGTCCGCCAACGGTGCAAGCACTGACGGGTCGGCAAGCAATTCAAGCACCGCAGGATTCGACACCAGGTCGCCAAGCGCCGGGTTGGCAAGCAAGCCTGCAATCTCCGGGTCGCTAAGAAGAGCTCCGCCGCCGCCTGATGCGGCGAGACTCGCCACGGTGGCGTTGGATAGAAGCCGAGTAGTGAATGGCGTGTCAACGAGGGTGTATGTGCCCTCAAGATCGGCCGTCCTATCCAAGTCATCCGGAACGACTTCGAAACTGTCGAATACGACGGTTCCCCAGATGATCCCGAATCCCAAGAAGATGATTCCAAGAAACCCGGTGATCCATACGATTCTCGACGTTTGGCTGCTCATGGCATCCGTCCGTTTCCATATTCAAAAAAACGTACGTCGACGTTTTGATGAGCCATTCATCCGTCACGTGCCGACGAAATTCGTCGGCGTACGTTGCGATACGGAAGAGGGTATCGTGAGTGAAATGCGTGTTTCTTCAACACAATGGTGCGGAAATTACGCGAAAGCGTGTATTTAGTCGTGTTTTCACCCAAAATCATGTGAAAACTGCGATCCTTCCCTGGATATTTAATGCAGGGAAGGATCGGGTCACTCTGGGGTATTCGCTATCAAGCGAAAGCGCGGAGGCCGGACTTCGCCTGTTCACTACTGGTCACAAACTCCAGCAAAGCGGCCTGTCCCTCTTCCGTCGCCTTGCGGGCACGCATCAGCGCTGGACCGATGTCCTCTGGGTCCTCGACCCGTTCACTCCAGCCGCCCATAGCTCGCGCCATGTCCGCATAGCGGCCGTAGAGCGCACGCGAGCCGAACCGATCGTTGGATAGCTCCATGTGCGGGACTTCGACCGCCATGTCGTCGTTGTTCAGGACCACCGTGCAGGTGGGGATGTTAGAGCGGACGGCGGTCTCGAAGTCGAGACCGGTCATGCCGAATGCAGCGTCTCCCATGAAGTTCACGCAGAACTTGTCGGGTTTAGCCAACTTGGCGCCCATCACGAGTCCGAGTCCAGTGCCAAGTCCATGCGACTTGCCCCAGCCAAGGTAGCTCCGAGGTCCATCTGACCTATAGAACGGCATGATCTGCATCCGGGGGCTGCCTGAGTCGTGGGTGACGATGGCCTCGGACGGGTCGACTCGGTTCATGAACTCGCCAAGAACCCTGTACGGCGTGATCGGGGACTCGCCCGACGTGAGCTTCGACTCCCATTCGCCGTACCACCCTGATCGCAGGGCGGCGATTCTGCCCGCCGTGTCTGGCGTTTCACGCTGCCGGGTAGATAGCAACTCTTTGCAGGCCTCGATCATCTGACGAAGCACAAGACGGGCATCTCCAAGTAACGGGATATCGGCGTCGTAGTCCTTGTGAAGGTCGATAGGATCATTCGTGGCATGGATCAGGGTCTTCCCTGCCGGGATGGGCGTGACCATGCCCTGGATCGTGAAGCTGGTTCCGATGCCGAACAGCACGTCCGACTCCCGCATGTAGTCCAGCCCGGCCCCGTTCATGACCTCCGATACCGAACCCACGGACAGGGGATGCATTTCCGAAAAGGCGCTCTTACCGGCCATCGTGGTGGCGACGGCGATCTGTAGCAACTCAGCAAGCTCGGTTAGCTCCGCACTGGCTTCGGCGTACAAAACGCCCTGACCGGCGAGCACCAACGGGCGCTTAGCGTCGAGCAGAGCTTTGGCCGCTTCCATAACGTCGTTTTCGTCGGCAGCGGAGATGGCCGTTTTGACCGGAACGTAATTGTCCACGATCGACGGGTCGACATCCATCTCGGCGATATCGGACGGTATCTCCAGCATGGCGGGACCAGGCTTGCCCATCCGCATCGCAGAGAACGCCCGTCGTAGAGAAGCCCCGGCGCGTTCTGGAGAGTTAATGCGCTCTATGTGTTTGGTCACCGACCTGTAACTCTCGAGAGAGCTGTACATGGGGGAGACGCTCTCGCGGGACGACGGATGCCCCAGCGGCAGGAAGAGCATCGGGACGGCATCCGAGAACGCAGTTGCGACGCCCGGGTAGGCATTCTCCGCACCTGGCCCGTACTGCATGGCGAAGACTGACGCCTTGCGACCGTTTGTCACGCGGGCAAAACCGTCTGCGATGTGAACGCCCACGCGCTCCTGCCGACAGATTACGGGTCGCACACCTGTCGCCGCTATGGCCTCGATCACCGACGTAGTCGGGAAGGCGCTTAGAAATTCAATGCCCTCTTTTTTGAGGATCAGGGCCATGGCGTCGATAGTGCGCAAGATGATTCTCCTACTCAAGGCTCACCGGCGTCTCACCGGTTTTGATTGTGAGGTTTAGTTCTGAATCCCGATTATCACTCGGCGTTTACAGCTTGTAAGAGGGCAGCGATGTAGCCGTAGCAGAATGCAAAGGCCACGCCACTGGAGTTGGGGCCGGAGATGTCCGGCACGTGGTCCGGCATGAGCATGTATTTGTAGCCGACCTCTTTGTAGGCCTGGATGGCCTTCAGCATGTCGACATCGCCCTCGTCCGGGAATACCTCTACAAAATCGCCTACACGTCCTCGGATATTACGGAAGTGAACGTTGAAGATCTTCTCCCGGGAGCCGAAGTAGCGGATCACGTCGTAGATCTCTTCTCCGGGACTGTCCAGCATCTCCGACACGGTGCCCTGGCAAAAGTTCAGGCCGTGGTACTCGTTCTCGTGCATTGAGACGAACTTTTTGAGGCCGTCGACCGTCCCGAGTACGCGGTTAACACCCATGTAACCGTCCGGCGTATACGGGTCATGGGGGTGACATGCCAGTCGAACCTTGTTCTCGGCTGCGACGGGAACCACACCACCCAGGAAGTAATCGATCCGCTCCCAGAACTCGTCCGATGACACCTCACCGGCGAGGGTGTGTGCCTGGTTCGGATCGGCCTCGGCATATCTCCACGTGGAGTTGGACGATCCGCCCCTGCCTTCGGTCCGCTCTGTTCGCGGGATGCCGATCAGGTTCATGTTGTATTTGACGGCGGGTATTCCAGCTTCGCCCACAATGCGGACGATATTTCGGATGGACTCTATCTGTCGATCACGTTCCGGATCTTGCGCAAGCATGACGGCCTGGCTCTCGTTTTCTTCGACCGGTCGAGAGCTGAGCGGTAGTTGAACCATGTCCAGCGAGAGTCCGAACGATTCGACCTTCTCTTTGTGGTCCTTAAGCGACTGAAGCGTCCAGTCGTGCGGGTTTCCAGGCGGGTCTGCGCAGACGTTCTTTAGGCCAAGCTGCGTCCAGACCTCGAAATCCGAGTCGTCACGTGCGCCAACCTGTGTTCCTACGTGCATGAATTGTCCTGTCGTTTTTAAGCGTGAATTACTTTAGGAAGGGTTAACCGCGGGCGGCGACTACCTTGTCGTACATCACCGGGGGGAGTGGGAACAGCCAGCCACGGTTGCGGATGATTGATTCGGCAAGTGCAGGAGGTATTGCGACAATGATCTCGGCCTCCAGGGAGAATCGCCCGGTGAAGCCTCCGATGGCCGTGCGTGCGTGGACACCGGAATAACCGCCGGGATCGTCGCCATCCACTGCAAACTCGCTCAGAGCGCCGCCGTACACCGACTGCCAGCGTCCGGAAAAGCCGTTGACTACGGCGGGGCCTGAGCCGAACTCGACGTCGGTGGATACGACCATCCCGAGCGCTTTCACGATGTAGAGGACGTCATTCAGGTCGCCACCCTCGCCGCCGCAAGAGATCGCCCAGTGGAGCCGCCTCAGGTGGCCGTTTGCGATCTCGGTCCCGGCGTCCTGCCCGTGCTTAACGCGGTTGCCGCCATCATTCATCGGTTGCGTACCGGCGACCATGCCCGAGAGGTAAACGAGTCCGCTCTCATGGAATATCGCTGCCGGGATGTTGGCGCCGTGGAGCGATGTAACGGTGTCCTCGAACGTTCCAAGGTTCACACCAAGTTCAGAGATGCGGTCGTACACGTCAAAGTCGCGTCGAAGTTCGTCTGGGAGTAGGCCTTCGTCATAAAACTTGCCCAAGATCTTCTCCTGCCATATGGGTTCTGAACGGAAACCGGATGCTCTGTCCGTGAAATCCGAAGATATAAGTCAGTAGTAACGGGACTGTTGGCCGGAAGCATAAACCGGAAAGCCGTTTAAGAAACCCCGTAAGGCGTCCACAGATAATCTGGGGCTATCTCAGGGTTTGGTCAGCCGTCGAACAATTGGACCGACCAGCGCATCTCGCTCCAGCGGGCCGTATGTGCGGCTGTCGCTTATTCTTCGAGCGCCCCGGTTGTCTCCAAGTACGATGTACTCGTCGCCGTGAGTTCCCCACGCGTGCAGCCAATCAGATGGCATAGGACTGGATATGTGTGGCTCTGCCACGATCTCGCCATCGACCCACAACGAGCCATCACGGATCTCCACCAGTTCATCTGGGAGACCGACGATCCTCTTGATGTCCTCCCTGTTTGTATCTGGAGGCCGCACGACGACTATGTCAAAGCGTGATGGTTTGCTGCTGCGATATTGCCCGGGTTTGGCTATAGCGATGTCGCCATCGGAATACGTAGGGGACATGCTGATCCCGGTGACTGTGACTCGTAAGCCAAGTGCACGCTCGGTGATCCGACGCCACAGCCGATTCAGTAATCCCAAGGTAGTGCCTCTAGATAGTCCGTGACAGGGGTTTGATGTGTGATAGATTTACCGCGCATTTTCGATTCACGTCGTATATCAGACCGTCGCATAATCGTCATAGTCGACGAAGGGTGGCGGCCAGACCCGGAGGCACAATTATGTCCTTGCTCACCAATCTGACAGATCGCATCGCACCGCGAGCGACCGTAAGCGCCCACTGTGACGTTCCTTGCGGCATCTATGACCCGCACGACGCTCTTCAGGCTGCACAGACTTGCATCCGAATGACCGAGCTTCTGCTGGAAGGCGAAGGCGACAATAGCCTCGCAGCCCAGAACACCCGGGTCCGACAGATCCTGGCCAAGGAAGAGCATGCGAAGAAGGCGAAGGACGACATCCTCGTCATCTGGACCGACTACTTCAAGCCCCCGCACCTTGAGAAGTACCCCGACCTTCACGAGAAGGTCTGGAAGGCTTCCCAGCTGGGTTCCCAGGTCAAGATCGGTGTCAACATGGACACCGCAGTTGCCTTCAAGGCAGCGCTTCAGGAGATCGGTGACATCTTCTGGGCGACCAAAGCCTAAAAGGCTAAACCCCAACGGGGTAATAATTTGAAAGGCCCGGTCGTTTGCGACCGGGCCTTTCTTTTTGTTTGATGCCGTTCCGGCAGCGCATTAACTTCCGGGCGGGGCGTAGAGACTTCACCACGACGTTGGAGCAGAGATAAGAGCGGGTTTTTGATGGGAATACCCTGGAGCCCGCGGGAATGTACCATAGCCGCTCACCAATGCTGCTGGAGTGTATGACGCTTGGCTAAGATTGACTCTCACCTCCACGTCTGGGCGCTTGATGACGAGCGTTATCCAATGCCCCCAGGACGTGTCCCCAACGTACCCGGTGACGTAGACCGATTGCTGTCGTCGATGGACGAAGCTGAGGTCGACGGGGCGTTGATCGTTCAACCGATCTTTCATGGCTTTGACCACGGCTACATTGATGAGGCCATCAAGGCGCATCCGGACCGGTTCAAAGGCATGGCGCTCATCAACCCGCAACGGATAGATGCCGTTGATCAACTCGATTCGCTGGTTTCTGACCAGGGCTATCGAGGCGTCCGGTTCAACCCGGCGATGTGGGTGTATGGCGTGATTGAGCACTTGAACCTTAGTCCTGCAGAACGGACTGAGCACTTCAAAACGTGCGCCGAGTGCCAGGTCCAACATCTGAACGATGACGCCGGTAAGGCGATCTACGAGAAGGCGGGTGATCTGGGCGTACCGGTGGGATTTATGGTTTCGCCCTCGTACTTTGACCAGATAGAGGACCTTCTTACCGAACTCCCCGGAACGCCAGCCATCATCGATCATTTCGGTGGCTGTAAAGTCGCAGGCGGAGCGCCCGGGTCGAACCCTGACTTTGACGCATTACTTGCCCTTGCGAGACACCCGCAGCTTCGGATCAAGGTTTCCGGCTTTGTGGGTCCAAGCGATCAGGTGATGCCGCACGAGGACACGTGGCCCATGGTCAATGCCCTGATCGGATCATTCGGCGCTGATCGGTTGATGTGGGGGACCGACTTCCCGTGGATACAGAGCCACGGTGGGTATGTAGAAGGAACTCGGATCATCGACCAGATCCCTGATATCACAGACGGGGATCGAGAGATGATCCTGGGAGGCACCGCAAAGTCGCTGTTTGGCGACTGGAGCTAGACCGGATACGCCCCGATAGACCAATCAGTAACCGACCTGAAACAGAGGAACGGTGATATGACGACGATGGAACGATCAACGCTGGCAAAAGCACCACAGACGATCGCAGCGATGGCCCAGGCTGCCAGGGCGCTGGCAACTGAAATAGGTAGCGACAACCGGCTTCAGTTCGAGTTCGGGAACGAACAGCGTTTTGAGTGGGACTACCGGCCTCACGTACGAGCGGGTGTGCCGCTGATGGACATGAGCGGCAGCGGCCGTAAGGCGGCAATTCGACTGATAGAAGTTAGCGTCGGCGCTCGGGGCAGCGAGAAAGCAGCATCGATCATGGCGCTGGAAAATACGCTGTCAGACCACGAGGCGCTTGACGGCACAGGAGTCGCCGGACGGCCACGTGACCCTTCTCGCTACTACTTCGTGATCTACGGCAATCCGGGCGGAAACGACCCCTGGGGCTGGCAGGTGGACGGCCACCACGTATCGCTCAACTACACGATTGTCGATAACGAGTACGTCGCCGTCACGCCGACGTTCTTCGGATCGAACCCGGCAAAATCGCTTCACGGTGCCAACGCCGGATTCCGCGCTCTTCCGGAAGAAGAGGATGTTGCACGAGACCTTTTACTCGCTTTGACCGACGATCAACGGAAGATTGCGCTTCCAGACTCTATTGCGCCGTCCGACATCACCACCGACAGCGCCGCTCGTATAACTCCCGGCGACCCGATCGGCATAAGCCTTTCTGCGTTGGACGACCCGCAGCGAGACAAGCTTGTCGGTCTGATCCACGTTTATGTGGACCGGATGACGGATGAGATAGCTGCTAACCAGTGGAAGCGGATCGAGGGTGATGGCCTGGACACGGTCCAGTTCGCCTGGAAGGGCGGAGTTAACGTGGGCGACCCGCACTACTACACCGTTCAGGGCCCTCGATTCTTGATCGAGTACGACAACACTCAGAACAACGCGAACCACATCCACTCCGTCTGGCGTGACTACGTCAGCGACTGGGGTGACGACATGCTAGGACGGCATTATTCGAACGCCAACTCCGACCACGGGCACGATCACTAACCGCCCTCCATCTCTGATGCTCAGAGAGTTCTCGTAATTAAAAACAGGGCCACCCGGCGAATGGGTGGCCCTGTTTTACTTGATGGGGTGTATTTGGTTAGATAACTATCGTTGCGACACCGAGAGCGCAGAACCCCACGCCAGTCCCCGTGCGTGCTGTCAATCGCTCCTTGAAGAAGGCGACGGCAAGCAGGATGGCAAAGATCGGGGCGGTGCTCTCAAGCATGGCGACGATGCCGGCGTGGGCGTACCTGATGCCGACCGTGTATCCAATTAGTGCCAGCCCACCGAATGTGGCGCTTGCGGTCAGCAGTTTTCGGTTCGTGGCGTCCAGGTGGAGAAGTTCGAATTTCTGCTCCCGAGTCGCCCATACGACGTACGCAAGGGCGGGGAACATGTACCCGACCGTGGAACCAGCAATCGGGTCCACGTTTTCGATAGCGAAGTCGAATCCAATTAGCCCTGCGGCCCACATAAGACCGGCGAGAAGTACCGTTGGTGTGGCCGCGAGCGTGGAACCGGGAACGGCTGTAGTCGGCCCCTCGTGAGAGCCGCCACGCGTCATGTAGACACCAAACAAGATCGCCATCGCCCCGGCGATTGTTACCTGTGTAACCGGGTCTCCGATGAAGACCCAGCCGGCTAGCAGCGTGAATAGGACAAACAGGCCGCTGGCAACTGTGAAAGCCTTACCCGGGTCCAGGTGGGTGAAAGAACGGACCAGGAAGATGTCCCCAACGATAACGAAGGTGCCGGAAAGACCAAGCAGCATGACCTGCGTCGGACTAATGGCCGTGAGTTCGCCAAGGCGGCCCAGAGCTATTAAAAGGACAACGCCAACAAGCACTGCGACCCATGCATGCATGGCCACGATGGTCCCCGGACGAATACGTCCTATCATCGGCTTGGCCAGCACCGTCGCAATCGCCCATAAAAAAGCGCTGCCCAGCACCAAAGTTTCGCCCACCGGCGTTGCCCCCGTTTTGATTGCTCAGCCTGTGGGTCGGGAGTACCTGATGGCGCAGAACGCCCTCAGGTGTCATGTCTCGCGGTTAAAACCTTGGACATGCCCCGACCGGACCGGAGCGCCCCCCAGCGCTATCAGTCCAAGCCCCCCAGGAAAGATATTTACTGTCTTTAAATATGCGACAAAGGGGGGGCGGAACACCAAGTGAAACCACAACGCGTTATGTGTCATTTTGCGACGAGTCTTACGAACGAAACCCGGATTAGGTGCGCGAAGTGACCACCGGTACCGTGTAGGGGGGTAGTACCCAGCACTTTCGGAGATCAAATCGTGGACATGGGCGACGCCACGATCTTTGAACCAACCCGGAACGCAAAAGGGGTGAGGGCTCTACGCCGCTCACCCCCTGGATCAACACTGGATCAACTCTCAGATATTTGTTCTGGTCCGGTCATCAGGAGTAAATGGCGTGGTCCGTTGTGTGGGCGTTGATGTAGTCCCAGTCCAACGGAACTCCTAGTCCCGGACCGTCCGGCACGGTTACTTTTCCGTTCTTGTCGATGGCGGTGAGGTTGTCGACGTACCCGTTCTGGTAGACCGGAGGCTTCATGCCGGGATGTACCGGATGTAGCAGCCCCATCTCGTAAAAGTTGGAGTTGCGCATTGCTGCCATAGTCTGTCGTCGGTCAGGCCCCGCCACATGTACTTCAAGGTCCAGACCAAGACCCTCTGTGGCGTGAGCAAGCTTCATGACGCCTGTGATACCGCCGTCGTAGTCCGGGTCGCCTCGCACAAAGTCGGTCCCGCCGGACAGGACGAAGTCCACGTGCTGTTCAAGGCCACGGATGTGCTCCGTCTGGAGGATCGGCGTGCTGATGATCTCCCGCAGCTTCTTGTGTGCGAAAGCGGAAACCCCGCTGTCCCGGAATGGGTCTTCGTACCAGTAATAGCCCCACTCGTCGCAGACCTTGCCCACCTTTACGGCGTCACCAAAGGTCTCGTATGTGCATACCGGGTCAAGCATCAGGTCCATCTTCCCGGACATTCTCTTGCCTACCGCTGCAACCATCTCGATCTGCTTTTTTAGCGGCTGGCCCATCCAGGGGTGAATCTTAAAGGCCGGGTATCCAAGCTCAAAACACTGCTCTGCGAAGTCAGCCATAGCCTCCGCACTGGACAGGCCGCCGGGGTCGAAGTCCGAGATATAGGTGCTGGCATAGCAAGGCAATTCAGTCCGGTACGTGCCGAGTAGTTGGTGTACGGGAACATCCAGAAACTTTCCGGCGAAGTCCCAGAGTGCGATGTCGATCTGGGATCGTCCCATGCTGGCCTGTTGTCGGAGCGCCTGCTTGAAATCGTTGTAGAACAACTCACGGTTCAGGGCGTTCTTGCCGATCAACAACCTGGCCAACCCCGGTATCGCAGCGTACTCGACCGCGTTGCCGCCGAAGTACTCGCCGGTGATGCCGACGTCCGTGTTGATGCGCAGGACGTGGGCCTTCTTCGTAATAGAGGAACCCTTCTCGTAAATCGGAATCCCGATAATTGGCTCCGTCGTTATGTCAGCGATTTCGAACTCTATCTCGTTGACTTCGACGCTGGTCACGATTGGTGATTTCGCCATCTCTGTTCGCCTCCAGATCGCATGAATAATTGGCGTCCGTACTCCCTGTAATGTCCGGAATGGTTAGATCGACCGGATAGGAACTGGGGTAGCGGGCGGCGCTAGGGTACTCTTACGGTGACCGTTTTATATACAAGGCCAAACGATTCAGAGGCCCGGTAGATGCGCACATTGCGCTCGCCGGGCCCTTTATTTACCTTCCATATATCAATCTCATGAGCCCGTAATCCTGGGGAGTATCGACACGACAGCCGTTCCTGAACATCATGACGTCATCGTTATCGGAGGTGGGGTTGCCGGTCTTGGCGCCGCCTCACTGCTTGCTGGCTGGCGACCAAGGCTTGAAGGGCCAGTCCCGGAACCGCTGGGGCATCCGTCACTCGCACCCTTTGTTGAAGCAGCTCGTGACGACCTTATGTCCATGGACATGGTGGGTGTCTCGGAGATCCCGGTCAGCCCGTATGACACGTTTCGTCTGCTCCACCATCCACAACGGGATTACAAGGGATTGGACAGTTATCCAATGCGCTGGGAGCGGCGTACCGAGCTTGACTGGGCCTTGTTCACAGATGAGCGACCGGGTGGCTTGTGGAACGGGGTGTCCCGGAATCAGTTGACGTTATCTCCGGCTCACTGGATGGAGTTATCAGCATACCCGGTGGCCAACTTTTATGCCGATAGCGGCCTTGAGCGAGACCCGAACGACCTCATCGTGAAACAGGACCTAGTGGCCTACTATCACGCCGTCCCGGATAAGCTGGGCTTGTCATCTCGGATCAACGAGGGTTGGACGGTGACATCGTTAACGCCCACATCACCCAGAACACCCAGAGATGGCACCGACGGCCCAACATTCGATCTGAGTGCAACTCGCACCTCTGATGGCGAGGTCCGGGCCTTAACGGCGTACTTTGTTGTCTACGCGGTCGGCCCGCGCACCGTGAAACGACGGCTCGAAGTACCGGGCGAGTTCGAGCAACCCTATGTCACTCACCATTACGACCACTGGGACGACTACCCCGGGGCGCGAGTGCTGGTCGTCGGAGGTGGGAGGTCGGCTGACTGGGCGGCGACGGAGTTGCACGACGCTGGTCGCGATGTGACCTACGTGATGCGCCAACCGCAGGAGCGTCACCAGACTCTGATCGATAACAGTCAGTATCTGCCGTACTACGTCCGTCTAAAGTCGATCCTTGAAGAGGAAGACCGGTCCATCGATGCCCGATATGAAACTCGCATCACGTCGTTCGGCGCTGGCGGCCTGGTGGGTTTGGCATCATCAGAGGGCGAAGAGACGCTGGAGTTCGATCACGTGATTGTAGAGATCGGCGCTCAGCCAGATTTCGGGCTGCTGAAGCCGTGGGGCGAACTGAGTCTGTTTGAAGGACGAGACGAATATCGACTACAGGTGCCGCAGTTGAAGGTGCACCCACATAGCTTTGAGTCGATGGACGTTCCCGGCATGTACCCGGCGGGCTACCTTGCCGAGAACCTGGGTATATCCGTGCTGGGCATGCACGCGACCTGCTTCCCGATAGTCGCCGACATCGAGCGCAAGATCGCCGCCAGAGGCTAGAACCTGAGGTCGGACGGCGAGTTTAGTCTCCGGCCGCTACAGGAGATCCGTCGATATCGGGGTCACCGGCCGTCGCATCAGTCATCGCTTCGTCCCAGTCCGGTATGAGAATCCGTTTTGTGGATTCAAGGACTACGATCGATGCTGCGCCGAGCAGGCTGAAGACCGCGGATAGTACGATCGCCGTGTTGTAAGAGCCGGTCAGGTCATAGGTGACACCGGCTAACGCCGCTCCAAGGGCCATGCCGAGGCCGGCACCTGCGAGCTGCCAACCGAAGGTCGAGTTCTGGGGAACTTGTCCGAAGTACTGTCGGTTCACGACCGAAAAGATCGATCCCTCGCCGCCGTAGCCGATGCCAAATGCAAAGGCGAACACGTAGAAGGCGAGCACGGTGTCGGCGTTCAGAAGCAGAAGCACGGTCACGCCCTGCAGAAGGTACGAGACGAACATCACGCCCTTGCTGCCTATGCGGTCACTCAACAGCGGCGTGCCGAAACGCGTGAACAGGCTCACGGCGGACAGGGTGCTAAGAACACCGGCGGCTGTGGTCGCTGAGAGCCCCTGTGACGTGGCGTAGGGCACGATCATTACGAGGATGACGGCGTGCCCGACACAACCCAAGAAATGGATGTTTATCAGATTCCAGAATGCGTTAGTGTGCCTGATGTGACGTTGGAACTCTTTTGCCTTGCCGACAAAAATCTTCCCGGATGTGATCTGGGGAGCATCGCCCTGAATCCAGCCGTAAGGCTTTGAACCTCGGTCAGCCGGAGAGTTCCTGAACATCACAATCAGTATCAACATAATGATCGTTCCGACCACTCCGGTGATCTGGAATGTGCCTTTCCAGTCAGCAGATACGATCAGGAAAGCCATCACCTGCACCATGATCGCCGGGCCAAGCCCCCAGGAGATCATGACAATCCCGGAGCCCAGCCCCAGGTGTCGGCGGAACCACATGGCGACGGCGGGCATCGCTGGGATTAAGAACAAGGCCTGCGCCGCGCCGAGCGCAAGTCCGTACCAGAGGTACAAGTGCCACAGTTCGCTAATGAGCGATGTACCTATCATCCCGACGAAGAAGAGCGCCGTCCCCGCAAGCATCGCCGTTCGCGCTCCGTATCGAACACCTACGTATCCAGCTACTGGAGAGAAAAGAGCCGTTACGACTGTGCTCGCGGAGTAGACGAGAGATATCTCGCCCGGTGTCCATCCGAACCCCTCAACAAGCGGGTCGATGAATACGCCGAACGCCATGCGCATGGAGCTACCGACCATCTGTGCGACGGCGGCGACAATTACGATCACCCACGCGTAGTGCTTCCACGTGTGTCTGAAGTAGGCCACGGGGGCCATCTGGTCGACCGCAGTCGGTGGTCCTGGGCTAAGTTCAGAGCTACCGTTGCCCGTGTCGCCGTTATAAGTACTCAGGTCAGTCTCCCGTGCGGGTGTCCGGCAGGATGATAATGCCGGATCGGTCGAGATTATTTAATGGAAGGGGCAAAGGAAAAGAAAAGAACTCTCGACCCCGGTCGTCTCGCCACTCGCTAGCGCAGCGGCGTGGGCGTCAGGCGTGGTTCTGGAGTTGTCGATTGATCTTAGTGATCGGGCATCAACGTTTGCTGATACCGCCCATGCGCCGAAATATATGGTCAACACCAACGCCGACACGACCGACGAAAGCAGCATAGAAGGGCCGAGCCTGATCGGCAATGAGATTCGTCGGAGTGCGGGCGTCATGATTTTGCGTCGTTAACTCAAGAAGTCATGAAGATTATTCAATAATCTTGAGAAGGTTAACTCTTACCCGGTGCGATGCACAGAAGAGTTAAGGTTCGTATTGCGCCGGAAAGTGACACTACTCAAGCATCGCAATTCGGTGAGCGACTATCCATTCCTCATCCAGCTCGCAACCAAGTCCCGGGCTCTCAGGCGCATCAAGGGTCATCCGGTCATTCAAGCCGTAATGGTCAACCAGTCCAAACTGGTGCGCTTCCGCCGGCATCCACCATTCGTAGAAGTCGCAGTTGCCGATGGAGCATATGACGTGCAAGTTTGCGGCATTGAGCGATGAGTTGCCGGCCGTACCGATCTCGCAGTTCAGACCGAAGGCCTCAGCCATTCCGGCGATCTTCTTCATGCCGGTTATGCCATGCTTTCTTGCTGTGGCTCGCAAAATGCGCGGCGCGCCCAGCCGGATGTAGTGGGCTGGCTCTCGGAAAAGGTAGCCGGCGAGGTCGCTCATTGCCAGCGGAGTATCCAGCCTTCTGGAAAGCTCGACGATGGCGTCAAAGTCATCCCACGGCACCGGATCCTCGAACCAGTGGAAGCCGTTGGCGTCCAGCGCTCGACCTATCGTGAGCGCCTTCCGGAAGTCGTAGTTGTTGTTGGGATCGAACATGAGAGTCATGTCATCGCCAACTCCCGCGCGGACCGCATCGACCATCTTCACGGCGTCTTTTGTCGACAGCATCCCCGGGTGGATCTTGTAGGCCCGGAACCCGCGTCCAGCTATGCCCAGGCCTTCCTTCACCCAGCCGTCGGGCGACTCATGACGCGGCGGATAAGTGGCGTAAACCTCGGTCTCCTTCTTGGCCGCACCAAGCAATCGGAATACGGGCATACCTGCCGCTTTTCCGGCTAGATCCCACAGGGCCACGTCCACCGGCGCCCATGCAGGGAGAGTAACGCCCTTTCGTGCTCCCAGGAGACCGAGCCGGTTCCAAAGCCATTCCCTCACGCTGGCGTCTTTTCCAATCAACTCTGGCTTCAAGGTTTTCAAAATCGGATCGAACAGACTCGCTCCGCCGCTGCGGAAGTCGCCGACAAAGCTCTGACCCTCGATACCCTGATCGGTTTTGATGCGCAGGACACCCTGCGAAACCTCGCCCCCGAAACGTCCAAGATCTGATTCAAGACCGGTGCCGCTGACATCCCGGGTTATGACGTCGATGGTGATATCGGTGATCTTCAAGATTGGTTCCTCTGTAGTTATGGCTGAGTCTGGAAATTGTCCGGGGCAGCGGAAGACGGCACCGGATGCTAACCTGCGGACTCATTCAAGGGGGCAGTAATGCCAGACAATAGACAACATAACGATTCACCGAGTCGTGAGCCCTGTGATGGGCCAGATCGCACTGGCGCTAATACCGCGGGCGATGTAGGGCGAAACGTGGCCGACTTGGGCGCAGATGTCACCGGACTTGGCGCGGGACTGCTGGGAGAACTGGCGGGCGCGCTCGATGGCCTTGTGGGAGGGTTGACCGGGGACAAGCCCTCACCCGGCTCAACTCGTCGGACGAAGATCCATTCATGGGAGCTACCGGCCCTGAGTGAAGATGACGACGATGATTCAGAAACAACGGACGAGTACGGCGAAGATTACGACCGCATCCACTAGCTGGCGGCTGCCGGATACGGCGACGGCCCGAAGATTTCAATATTTCATGCCATCTAATAGCGGAAACGCCTCGGACACCCCAGATGCCCAAGACATCCCGGCGATGGCGACGGCGGCGCTAGCGCGCTTTGGCGATCGACTCGATGCGCAGCAAACAGAGTTGCTTATCAAGACGGCGAGACAGCTTGAAAGTGCGGCGGAGGACCTACGCGAGTGGGAGCTATCAAATGGCGATGAGCCGGACACGTCTTTCAAGGCGATTGAAGGGCAGGACTCCTGATGGCTTATGATCCGTTGTTGGGCCTCTCTATCGGCGAACTCGGCGCAAAGATACGCTCTGGAGAAACCTCCCCAACGGCGCTTGCTCGCGCCGCTATGGACGCGCTGGACTCGGATGGGCGCAAATTAAATGCCGTAGCAGCGATTATGGAAGATCGTGCCATGCGACAGGCAGAGCGAGCCGAGGCCGAACTGGAAGTCGGGCACGATCGCGGCCCGTTGCACGGTATCCCGTGGGGAGCGAAAGATCTTCTCGCTGCGGTCGGCGCGCCAACCACCTGGGGCGCAACGCCGTTCAAGGAGCAGGTGTTCGACTTCGACGCCACGGCCGTAAAGAAACTTGAGCAGGCGGGTGCGGTTCTGGTTGCGAAGCTGGCGATGGTCGAACTTGCTGGCGGTATGGGATACGAGGAGCTGGATGCTGCGTGGACCGGGCCGGGCCTAAATCCCTGGGATCACGACTCATGGGCAGGTGGTTCATCGTCGGGATCAGGCGCGGTGGTGGCGGCTCGATTACTACCGTTTGCGATCGGTTCAGAAACGTTTGGTTCCATAGTCACACCTGCGTCTTACTGCGGAATCTCCGGCCTGCGTCCGACTTATGGCCGCGTCAGCCGGTACGGCGCGATGGCCCTGTCGTGGACGCTGGACAAGCTCGGGCCTCTTGCACGAAGCGCCGATGACTGTGGGTTGGTGCTCGACGCAATCGCCGGTCCGGACAAGAACGATCCGACATCGGCTCAGCGCACGTTCCAGTACCCGTCGCAAAAAATGAGACGTGACGGATTTCGGTTTGCAATACCCGCTGGCTGGGACGAGGGCACCGAGCCGGAGGTTGTGGACAACATCAACGAGTCGCTGGACACCCTTCGACAGATCGGAACCGTCGAAGAGGTAACGCTGCCGGACATGCCCTCAGGGCAGGCGGCAAGGATCATCATCGCCGCCGAGGGCGCATCTGCCTTTGAGGACATCATCGAAGACGGTCGGGTGATGCAACTTCAAGCGCCAAGCTGTCGGGTGAAGCCACACGTTCACGCAATGATCCCGGCGCGGGACTACCTGCGGGCGATGCGCGTTCGTCGACACGTCTCGGTTGCGTACGACCGCATAACCGCCGAGTACGACGCCATAGTCGGACCAACAACCGGCAACGTATCGCCCTTACTGACGAAGGGGCTAGATAGGTCATCTCGGCCGACCACATCGGGACCAATAGGAGCGTCGGGCAACCTGGCCGGACTACCAGCGATAGCCGTTCCCAACGGCTTCGGAGACCGCGGCATGCCTACGTCACTTCAGTTCACTGGACGTGCGTGGACAGAATCACGCCTGCTGACGATCGCAGCGGAATACCAGGCCCGGACAAAGCACCACAAAGCAACGCCGGTCGTGTGATCTCCCTCTCCCATGCACTCAAGAAAAACGTGACATAGTTCTGGCGAACGGCGGGCCGCACAGTTCTTCAAATGCGCGAGTGGGACCCTCTTCGGAACTCGCAACAAAAGCGATCAACGGGCCGCATTGGAATAGGGTAATTCGAGAGCCCAGTCTGCGATGTTTGGCCCACGACACTCGGCGTTCACCGTAATATCGTCGGCAATATTACTAGCCGTCAATTCGCCTTCAAACGGATACAGATCAAATCGTTGACCACAGGCAGAAGCAGCGCCCCCCTGATATCAAAACTATTGAGTGAAGATTCATAGTCGGTCAGGCAATTTTCAATTGACGAAGTCAGACCAGTAAATCGCGGGTTAAGGCCACGTCCGACCAAGAACGAGATGACTTGGTCCACTGTCGGGTCGAGTCCGATAGGCGTCGACGTCGGAACAGGGGTGCGAGTTGGTTTGGCGGATTCGACGGCTGTGGTACTTGTGACGGAGGTGATTGAAAACGGAATCCACGTTTGGGTTTTAGCGAATGGTGGACCGCAAAGCTCCTCGAATGCGTCTGCCAGGCCTTTCTCTGTTGACTGTACAAACGCGATCACCGAATTGCACTGAAAATACGGAAGTTCGACTACCCAGTCGGGACCATGGCCGCAATCATTCGGTATCCCGCGGCTGGCGGCACT
>Ga0115002_10001166_pt1 | contig 36561 bp, 20 predicted proteins | sample ArcticOcean_MG_C_8_FD_89576 | JGI IMG/M metagenome (GOLD analysis project Ga0115002, IMG submission 89576) | Marine microbial communities from western Arctic Ocean - ArcticOcean_MG_CB11_86 | ecosystem: Environmental > Aquatic > Marine > Oceanic | place: Arctic Ocean: Canada Basin | collected... | reverse complement strand
CGCAAAACATGGAAGCTCATTCTCAATAAGGAATGAACTCCGGCCGACTCGTTTTCGCTCAAATCATTGATATTCTCGATCCCAAACAGTTTACTCGGTGCATCACACGCTACCCGATGCCACAGGCAAGTCGTAGTATGACTGCCCGTGAGAAGCAAATATGTTGAACGGCCTGTCGTATCAAGCAACCAGCGAAAATTAGCTCAATCATAATCGACCATGACAGGCACGGTCTGTGGGGCCGTGCGTTGCCCAGTCCGAGAGGGCCCTTAGACTATTTGAAGCACTCATCCGGTGGGTGAAAGAAACAAGAGCCAAAAGGGTCTCTGACTCTTTTCTGTTTTCCTTTCAATTCAAGAATCAAGAAATGGCCCTTTTTGATTCTCTGATCCCCCGAAAAAACGGTTTGCCGGGTCAACTGTCGACGATGCTTTTTCTGGTGATAAATCCGGAGCTCCTTTTAGGTGAACCCATGAATTCCAAGCGATCCGCGGTCTTGTTTTTATCAGCAGTGGCGCTCTTTAATCCGATCGTCCTAGGCCAATCGATTCCGGTGGAATTCGAAGCCGACGTTGTGGTTTACGGCGCTACCTCTGGAGGGATCTCTGCCGCCGCCGCCGCCGCTAGGGAAGGACGGAGTGTGTTACTTGTTGAACATATGTCGTATTTAGGCGGCTTACTGGGCTCAGGGTTTAGCATGTACGAGGATATGCCGTTTCGCGAAACTCTGGGTGGATTAACAGGGTGGTGGTACGATCGTACAAGCGAATACCAAGGTGCTCAAAACCGCATCAGAGAATACCAAGCCCTTGCTGAAAAAATGCTAAGTCCCTATGCTGATAAGATCCAGATCCTCACCGAGCATCGCGTCTGTTCTGTCACAAAAGAAAATGATCGTATCGTCTCAATCACGCTCGAACATGCCCAGGTTGACGAGTACGGCATACCCGCCGCAAGACCGACGTCTGACAAAACTGTTGTTGCCAGGGGACTTGTTTTTATTGATGCCAGTTACGAAGGCGACGTGATGGCGATGGCCAAAGTCTCGTATACTGTTGGACGCGAATCCGCTGCTCAGTATGGTGAATCATTGGCCGGTGTAACTGGTGTTCACCGATTCCCCGGTATATCGCCTTATAATATTGAGAATGATCCGAAAAGCGGACTTCTTCCTTTTATCGACCCAAAACCGCTGGGCAAGCTCGGTGATGCCAGCGAGAAGGTTAATGGCTACAACTTTAAGTTTTTCTGGAACAAATCCGGCGGTGGTCGCCCCATGTCGTCTCCCGATTCCACTGCCCCTTTCTATGATCCGGTTAATAAACTCTACCAGCGCATCAAGGGCGCGGGGTACCAGGTCACTTGGCCGATGAAAAACGACGATCGTCGCCAACCCTTCACGGGCACGATTCCTGGAATCCAGGCCGGTTATCCCGATGGCGACTGGGCGGAGCGCTCCGGTATCTGGCGTGAGCATATCGAACATGGTCGTCGGCTCACTGCTCTTACCGGCAATAAAGTGAATATGGATGTCGAGAGAGCTCCGGATACCAATGGCTGGCCTCCGCAACTTTACGTTCGAACCGCTCGCCGCCTTATCGGTGAATACGTTCTTACTCAGAAAGACATCCAACTGCAAACCAAGATTCCTGGTTCCATCGGCCTCGGCTTTTACGCCATAGACATGCATCCTACCCGTATGCTGGTTTTGGATGACGGTACCCTTGCCACAGAAGGTGAGTTGCTCATGCTCGTCTCTCCTGGACCATGGGGACTACCCTATAGTTTCATTACACCCAAGCGTAAGGAATGTACCAATTTACTCGTTCCCGTCTGCTTCTCGGCCAGTCACGTGGCTCATGCCGCCACCCGCTTGGAAGCACAGTACATGATTATTGGCGAGAGTGCCGGAGTCGCTGCCGCTCAGGCGATCGATGAAGGTAAGGCCGTTCAGGAGATTGACGTCAAACGGCTCCAAAAACGACTTCTTGAGCACGGTCAGGTGCTCGAATGGGACGGTAAAGGCTACGGCAGGTATCGTAGCAGTGTTGGTCAGGGATGGCCAACGCATCTCCTCTATCGTTGGCAGAATCATCCTGAGGAATACACTAAATTTATGCCCAAACCACGGCGAGACATACCAATTTTCATGGACGATATCCATGCCGAACGTGTTGGCAAATGGGAGGAACTCAGCAAACACCGGTTTTTCATTAACCAAGGATACCTTCAGGACAATGGAACAGACAAGGGCAAGAAATCCGTCATCTTCAAGCCTATCATTAGGCGTAGCGGTTATTATGAAGTCCGGATCGCCTACCCACCACGCCCGGAAAACTCCAAGCGTGTTCCAGTACTCATCCATCATGCCGATGGCGTGGACACTGTGCACGTTGATCAAACTCGAAAATTACGCAACGGTCTTTTTGATTCTGTTGGCACGTTCCGTTTCGAGGCCGACGGACAATCCACTGTCACCGTGCAGACTCAGGGTACCGAAGACGGTCTCGTTTTGGTCGATGCCATGCAGTTTGTGCCTGCTTGGCAGCAAACGGATATAGAGATTGGCGTGGGCGGTGAATCCAAAGGAGCCATCTCCCCCAAACCGACAGTTGCCAATGTCGCTTATGACAAACACAAACTCACTCAATTTGATTTCTGGCAAGCCAAAGGCGAAGGGCCACGCCCACTGCTGATTTTTATCCATGGCGGTGGGTGGTACAGTGGCGACAAATCAATAATAACCCCTAAAGTAATCCCTGATCTGAAAGTATTTCTGGACAAAGGGGTGTCAGTCGCCTCTGTGAACTACCGTAAATCTCCTAATGCCCCTCTGCCCATACCCGTTCATGACGCCGCTTATGCGGTTCAATTTATTCGCCATCATGCTCAAAAATGGAATATCGACAAAAACAATATCGCTTTATCTGGCGGCAGCGCGGGCGGCTGCACATCCATGTGGATTCTCTGTCATGACGATCTTGCTGACCCCGAATCGGATGACCCGGTCAAACATGAATCGACACGCGTCAATGGCGCGGCTGTTGTTGGCGGACAGGTCTCCATTGACCCCAAAGTCATCGAAGATTGGCTGGGTCCTCAAGTGCTCCAGCATCAGATGATCTACAAGGCCGTTGGTGAAAAGAGTAGCAAAAAAGCGATATTGAATTACAAAAAACATGAAGCACGGTACAAAGAATTTTCGCCTTATAACCACATGTCCGGTGACGACCCACCGCTGTTCATGTTTTTCGGGAACGACATGACCTTGCCTTCTAAAGATTCGGGACACGGTATTCATCATCCTGTTTATGGCGTTAAGATGAAAGAAAAAGCAGACCAACTTGGCGTCGAGTGCCACTTGCAGATTCAGGGTGTTTCTGAAGCCAAATACGCTAACACCGAACAATTCCTGCTAGATCTTCTTCTCAAGCGATAAGCTGGATTAAGGCGGGTGTGCACTTCAAGTGGTTACAGTATTAATGAGATACAAACATAAATAAACAACGAAGAGAAACAGCAATAATGCATGAAATCCGTAAGTGTAATCTTGTTTTCATTTGGATAATCTTAGCCTGTTCTCTATCGGCGGCGGATCGACCACCTGTGGCGAGGTCGTCGAAGCCAAATATCATCTTTGTCTTATGCGATGATCTGGGTGCCGGTGACATCGGAGTCCTTTGGCAAAACGGGCGTGAGGGAAAGCAGAAGTTCTCCACGCCGAATCTGGATCAATTTGCCAAGGAAGGCATGACGCTTTCCCGTCACTATTGCCCTGCCCCATCGTGCATGGCTTCCCGGTCTTCCCTGATGACGGGCAGACATCAGGGACATAGCGCAATCCGCAATACCCGGTTCGATGCCGAGCTGCCGGATGTTCACACCCTGGGCACGGTAATGAAGAAGGCCGGCTACGCCACGGTTGCCATTGGCAAGTGGGGGATGCAAGGCGGACCGTTTCAGCTAAAGAAAATACCAGTGCGAGGCGACCGTTCACCCGAGACGGAGCCGTCCCATCCGCTGCTTCGAGGCTTCGATTCTTTCTACGGTTACACAGCCCACAGAGATGCTCATTTTCACTACGCCCAGATCGGCAATCGTCCGCTCTATGACGGCTTTGTCGATGTGACGGATAACCTGGCTAAGTGCTATTCGACGGACCTGTTTACCGCGCGGGCCAAGAAGTGGATCGTCGATCATCAGAAGACGCATCCGCAGCAGCCCTTTTTTACCTACCTCTGCTACACTGCGCCCCATTCAGGATTGCGGATCCCCACTGACTCTCACCTGACCGACCAGGGAAACTATCCCAAAGGTGGAGGATTGAGCGGGGGCGTGCAGTGGAATGAAGATGCCAGCAAGGGGCAAATCAACACAGCCAGGGGAACGATCGACAGCGGGATGCACCCCGATGTCGCCGATGCGGTTGGAGATGACGGGCAGCCATGGCCAGACTATGCCAGGCGTCATGCCACCATGGTTCGACGCCTCGACGATGCCCTTGCGGATTTGATTCAACTCCTCGTGGACCTGGAAATCGATGACCGCACCCTAGTGGTACTGACTTCCGACAATGGAACGCTGCACGAGGCTGGAATGGACGACGTGGGCACCTATGTCCCCGATTATCTGGATACCTTTGGTCGCTACGATGGCGCCAAGCTGGATCTATGGGAAGGCGGAGTGAGGATGCCGACCTTTGTCCGCTGGCCCTCTGTGATTCAGGCGGGAACCAAGTCGGCGGCCGCTTCTCAGTTTCATGATTGGATGGCTACGTTTTGCGATCTGTCAGGCATCCCGGCTCCTGCTGTCAGTGACGGCGTTTCCATCCTCCCCACTCTGACGGGCAAAGGGAAACAGGCTCAAGGCATTGTCTATACCGAGTTTCTGACCGGAAGAGCGACAGCGAGCTTCGAGGAATTCGAAGCCAATCGTCGTGGGCGCCCGCGTGGCCAAATGCAAAGTGTATTGATCGGCGACTACAAAGGAGTGCGAGTGAATCTGGAAAACCACCAGAGCGTTTTCGAAGTGTATCACTCGTTGAAGGATCCTAAGGAAACGACGGACCTCGCAGGCAAACCTGGCGTGCCCACTCAGCAACAATTTCAGGCCGCGGTCCTGCGTTCGCGGCGCATCGACCCACTAGCCGAACGTCCTTATGACAACGCTTTGATTCCTGCATTGACAGGAGTCGAGACTCGCCCCGGTTTGATACGCAAGGACTACCCCGGCCACTTCGACTGGGTACCTCAGCTCGATCAACGGGAGCCTTCCTGGCAGAGCACGGTGAACGGGTTGGAAGCAACTCGTGGTGCCCAGCAATTCAATGGGTATCTGCGTGTGCCGAAAAGCGGCGTATACCACTTTGCTTTAACCACGGACGGCCAGGCAATTGTTCGCCTGCATGATGCCCTGTTGATCGATGCCGATTCGCAATACACCGCAGGCTCAAATGCTCTGTCAGGAGCGATTGCTTTGCAGGCAGGCCTTCATCCGCTACGAATCAATTACCTGGCTGCTGCGAATATCGGTGCGTTGTCTATTGAGTGGCAAGTACCCGGCGGGAAAATGAAACCCGTACCGAACGCTCAGTTTTTCGAGGATGGAGGCTTGATAAAATGAAACCGACGCTTCCGAATGGCACTCGGGGTCACGGAAGGGGGGCAACACGCCCTGAAGATATGACCCCATTTTCTCCCTCCAGCGGACTGTTGAGATATTGAGCTGTTCTCGAGAAATAACTCACCGAAAGAACAACCGACTCGCCCGGAAAAAACGGTTTGCCGGGTCAACTGTCGACGATGCTTTTTCTGGTGATAAATCCGGAGATCCTTTTAGGTGAATTCATGAAATCCAAGAGACCGACGACCAAACCAAATCAACGAGAATAGAACACATGAAATTGAGTATCACAGATACCGTTCTGATAGCGACACTGGCATTAATTGCGTTTGCCACGACGACATCAAACGCGCAAGCAATAGCCGACAAGCCCAACGTCGTTGTTGTCTTTGTTGACGACCTGGGTTGGACCGATCTCAGTCGCTATGGCTCAACGTTCCATGAAACGCCGAACATTGATCAGCTGGCCGGGCAAGGCGTCATGTTCACCAGCGCGTATGCGTCATGTAGTGTCTGCTCGCCGACCCGCGCGTCCTTGCTGACAGGCAAGTATCCCCAGCGAGTTGGCTTTACCGATTACCTCAGCCCGGGGAAACCAAGCGGCGCAAACAGTGCAGAAACACACCTACCCGCCAGCGAAACCACGATAGGCGAGGCCTTCCAGCAAGCAGGTTACAGAACCGGATATATTGGGAAATGGCACGTCGGCTCTGAAAAGATTGGGATGCCGAAACAGCATGGTTTCGATTGGCAAATGGCAACGGCCAAGCATGGATTGCCTGCATCCTATTTCTTTCCGTTTAAGGGGGAAAAGCCATCTGTTGCCGATGTTCCGGATCTGGAGGATGGTAAGCCGGGTGATTACTTAACCGATTCTCTGACCGATAAAGGGATAGGGTTTATTAGAGAGACGGTTAAGGAAGGGGAAAAGCCGTTCTTCCTTGTTTTGGGTCATTACGCGGTCCACACACCGATGCAGGCCCCGAAGAAACTGGTCGAGAAGTACGAGGCAAAAAAGGAACGAATGTACGGCACAACTCCACTGAAGTGGAGACCCGAGAGGTTGAATCAAAAAGTTCCGTTAAGACAGCAGAACCCGACTTATGCGGCAATGTTGGAAAACCTTGATACGAATGTCGGCAAGGTGATAGACGCTTTGGAAGAGCTCGACGTGACTAAAAACACGATCATCGTTTTCATCTCCGACAATGGTGGATCCTGCATGCCCGAATCAAGGCCGACGAGCAATTACCCGCTTCGCGCCAGCAAGGGCTTTAACTATGAGGGGGGAATCAAGGTCCCGACGTTTATAACGTGGCCTGGTAATATCAAGCCCTTGAAATCATCCGAGCCCGTTATTACGATGGACATTTACCCGACGCTCCTGGAGTTGACCGGGTGCAAGCAGCTACCAGAGCAGACCGTGGATGGTCTCTCTCTCGCTCCACTGATTCGCGGCGACAAAAAGACATTGGACCGCCCCTTCCTCGCCTGGTGGTATCCGGACCCGCAGGGGCATAAAAGGCAGGCCACCCAGGCGATCTTGAAGGACGGCTGGAAGCTCGTTCATTTCATCAAACTCAATGAAACCGAACTTTATCGTTTAGCTGACGATGTAGGCGAGCGAAACGACCTTTCAAAAGCCCATCCCGAAAGAACCCGCGAGATGCTCGCCACGCTGAACGAGTGGGCTGAGGAGACACGTCAGAAGAAGTAGAGAATGAAGCACACAACTTCCAATAGTTAACTAGATGAATGATAAATGAAAACAAATAGCCGCGACTTTATCAGGACAATGGCATTGGGTGCCGCAGCGGCAGTTACGGCGGGCGGTGCACATTTTGCGCACGCGGAACCGGCAAACAAACCCAAGGTCGTTGTCGTTTTAAGAGCATACGAGGTCATATCTTCATTATTGACAGAATTCTTTCCTTTTTCTTCCACGCCTCTCCTCTTACCAACTCCAACCGTCCAACATACTGACTCACTGTTACCGATCTGTTTAGATCATACCTCCCAAGATCGTAGAAAATCCCGTGACTGGCTGAGGGAAGTGTTCTTTTGAGTGGAGCGGTTTCCTGTGGACATACCGGATGAAAAAATACAAGGATTTGGCAATTATACCCTAAGAAACTGCTTGGAGATTACTCGAATGTCTTGAGGTAATATCTATTAAAAACCATGAAAGTTCACCGCCTACTGTTTTTTTTCGGATATACCGCTGCAGCTTGTGTTTTGACTGCTGGGAGTGATCCGGGGCGGCTTTCCTACAACCACGATGTACGGCCCATACTTTCAGAAAACTGTTTTCAATGTCATGGCCCAGATGCCGAGGCTCGTGAGGCGGATCTGCGACTGGATATAGCGCAAGAGGCGTTTAAGGACCGCGATGGTTCGATCGCCATCGTTCCGGGAGACCCAGAGGAAAGTCTGCTTATATGGATGATCCATGCGGAAGACAAAGAGGATCAAATGCCTCCGCCAGATTCCAACCGCTCCTTGACTGGAGAACAAAAGAAAATTCTCAAGCGATGGATAGGGGAAGGAGCGTCTTATGAAAAGCATTGGGCGTTTATTCCGCCAGTAAAGCGGCAACCATCTGTGAAGCGTCCGAACCCCATTGATGGGTTTGTCGAAGCGCGGCTCCTGGAATCTGGATTAAAACCTTCTCTTGAAGCGGATCCTAAAACCTGGCTGCGGCGTCTATCTTTTGACCTGACCGGATTACCACCCACTTTAGAGGATTACCAAACTTTCGAAGCCACCGTGCGCAAGGATGGGGAGCAAGCTTATATACAGCAGGTTGAAGCGTTGCTGGATTCACCGGGTTACGGCGAACGCATGGCGGTTGATTGGATGGATGCTGCACGGTACGCCGATACCCACGGCTTCAATAACGACAGCGAGCGAAGCATGTGGCGCTGGCGGGATTGGGTCATTGAAGTCTTTAACCGAAACCTTCCCTACGATCAGTTCATCACCGAACAACTTGCAGGGGACTTGCTTCCCAATCCTACCCTCGATCAAGTAATCGCCACGGGGTTCACACGCAACCATGTCATCAGTTCGGAAGGCGGCATTATCGATGAGGAGTATCGGGTCGAATATGTGGCTGACCGTGTGCGAACCATGAGTATGGCCTGGCTGGGGTTAACCGCGGAATGCGCGCGCTGCCATGACCACAAGTTCGACGACTTCAGTCAAAAAGACTACTACCAGCTGTTCGCCTTTTTTAACAGTATGGTTGAGCTCGGTGAGGATGGCCGGGTAGCCAATGCCTTTCCGACGATTCCGTCTCCCACACCGTCTCAGCGAGAGCGCCTGGATTACCTTGAGAGGCGTCATCGGGATACCAGCAAGGCAAAGACCCAATATCTCGAAAGCGTTTCCTATGATCGAGAGCACCTGTCTGGCTTACCCGACTACGTGCAACAATTGATTTTGGAGTACCCGCAGCCCGAGTGGAGGATCAGCAGTCCTACCGAATTTACAGATGATATTTTCACTTCCTCAGAGGGAACACGCCAATCGGTTTCCGGTGTAGTAGGAAATACACTACAGTCGGAAATGAACCATCCGATCGGGACTATTCAAGCCGACACGATCGCGGTTGAAGAAAAAAGCCAGGCTTGGACGTTGGCCTTTTGGATTTATCCCTCCGAAAGCGATGTGACCCAGGCACCACTTGTTTCCAATGCCCAGTTCGATCGGGAGCCAAGTAGCAGTCGCTATGGTTTCGGTTGGGATGTGCGTCTCATTGATGGAGAAATTGAGCTGAGCGTTGCTCTTCGCTATCCGGGTTACAGCATGATTCTCCGCACGTTAGGAGCAGATATTCATCCCGGCAAATGGCGTCACCTTGCCATACGTTTTGAAGGAAAGCCCGAAGGTGAAGACGACCATACTCCGGCATCTTATTTTTCAGTCTTAGTGGATGGCATAGAATTTCGCCGGAATGTCCGCTTCGACGGTCTCATGATACCTCCCGATGTAAGTGAGTTTGTCACTTTAATCGGCTCCGATCTTCGGTCCGATTCGACTCCCTTTTCAGGTCGGATCGACGAAGTTCAACAATTCAGTTCCGCGCTGAGTGATGCGCAGGTGCAATCTCTATTTCAAAGCGAAATTATCCCAAATCTGGTATCGCGGCAGGAACGGCAAACGCTTTCGCCACGTGAACGTGATTGGCTCTCGACGGCGGTTCTCGATCAGAGGGCCGGTTCTCAGTGGTTGGCAGTAGGAGATGCGCATGAAGAAGCCAAACGCGAACTGCTGAAACTAGATCGGGAGATTCCGACTACGATGATTGCGCAAGAACGGGACCAGAAACGAGAGACCTTTGTCTTAAATCGCGGTCATTACGCCTCGCCGGATGAACGGGTTCAACCCGGAGTACCTGAAACCTTGATCGCCCCTTGGCCGGAGGACGCTCCCAAAAACCGTTTGGGCCTTGCCCGATGGTTGATTTCGGAGGTAAATCCCTTGACTGCACGCGTAGTGGTCAATCGTTTTTGGCAACAACTATTTGGGGTGGGACTGGTCAAAACTTCTGAGGACTTCGGGGTGCAGTCGGAATACCCGAGCCATCCGGATCTGCTGGACTGGCTGGCGGTTGATTTTCGGGAATCAGGCTGGAATGTGAAACGGCTATTGAAACAAATTGTATTGTCAAAAACTTACCGTCAGACTTCCAGAATTTCACAGGAACTGTTGGAGATGGATCCGGAAAATCGATTGCTGGCCAGAGGTCCTCGGTTTCGTCTTACCGCAGAAGCCATTCGTGACCAAGCGCTGGCTTTGTCGGGACTGTTGGTTGAAGAGATTGGAGGACCCAGCGTGAGGCCCTACCAGCCAGAAGGTATTTACGATGCTATTGTGGTAGGAGCCAATTACCCAGGCTCATACTGGCTAGATAGCGAGGGTGAAAATCTGTACCGGCGAGGCTTATACACCTATTGGAAACGCACTCTGCCTTACCCCGCTCTGGCTGCCTTTGACGTGCCGGAGCGCGAAGTCTGCACGGTTAGACGGTCTCGCACCAATACCCCGCTTCAGGCGTTGGTGACGATGAACGACCCGACCTACATCGAAGCGTCCAGGTCGATGGCAGCCGGAATACTTTCAAAGGTTGATACTTCGCCGCGTGATCGTGTCCGGAAAGCGTTTCTGATGTCTACAGGCCGTTGGCCAGACAAGGGTGAGACTTCGATTCTTCTGGAGGCGCTTTCCGAGATGAAGCGATCCTTTCAGGAAGATCCCGATGCGGCTCGAGCTTTACTTTTGGTCGGAAACTTTATTGCCGGAGATGAACATGAGCCTGTGGAACTTGCTGCCTATACGTCCCTCATGAGTCTGATCCTGAATCTGGATGAAACCCTAACCAAAGGTTAAGCGCTTACCGGTATGTATTGTAATCATTTCAACCCAATTAATTCCCGACGGGACTTCCTCACACAGATGGCTTATGGTGTAGGTACCGCTGCCTTGAGTTCCCTGTTTAGCAGGAACGGGTACGCCGAGTCTTTATCACGTTACTTGACGCATGAGCCCAAGGCCAAACGCGTTATCTTCTTGTTTCAATCAGGTGGTCCTTCTCACCTTGACCTGTTCGATCCGAAACCGGCCATGGCTGATCGTTTCGGGCAGGATATCCCGGAGTCGATATTCGGCGGTCAGCGGGTGACAGGCATGGTATCTGACCAGGACCGTTTTGTGGTGGTGCCGTCCAAGTATAAATTCCAACCTGCCGGAAAATGTGGCATGGAGATGAGTGAATTGCTTCCCTGGACTCAAAAAATTGCCGACGAGATTTGTCTGCTTCGGTCGGTCAATAGTGAGGCCATCAATCACGATCCAGCTATTACATTTATGCAAACCGGGAGCCAGTTGCCGGGGCGTCCGAGCATGGGGGCATGGGTGGATTACGGTCTGGGATCAGATAATGAGGATCTTCCGTCCTTTGTGGTAATGAATTCGGTGCCGAGTGAAGGGACTGCTGGTCAAGGGTTGCTCGCGCGGCTCTGGGGTTCGGGATTTTTGCCAGGCAAGCATCAAGGCGTTCAACTTAGAGGTGGTGGGGATCCTGTGCTGTATTTGGCCAATTCGCCCGGAATCAGTGACAATCACCGCCGCCGTTACCTGGATCACCTGGCCGCGTTGAATGAGAAATCGCTGGACAAGTTTGGTGATCCCGAGATTGAAACGCGAATCGCGCAATACGAAATGGCTTACCGCATGCAGACCAGCGTGCCCGAGCTGGCAGATTTAAGTGACGAACCGGAATCCACGTACCAACTTTATGGTGACGAGGCTAAGATACCCGGAACTTTTGCGGCCAATTGTCTGATGGCCCGTCGTCTGGCCGAGCGAGGCGTCCGCTTTATCCAACTCTATCAGCGGGGATGGGACCACCACGGCAGTCTTGACAAACGCTTACCTGTGTCGACCAAAGACACGGACCGACCGAGCGCCGCTCTGGTCATGGACTTGAAGCAGCGTGGGCTTTTGAATGATACGCTAGTGATTTGGGGTGGAGAATTTGGTCGAACTCCCTATGGTCAAGGTGACCCGAAACCCAATGAATACGGTAGAGATCATCACGGCCGAACCTTTTCCCTGTGGATGGCTGGAGCTGGTATCAAGAAGGGCTATGTGCACGGAGCATCGGATGAGTTTGGATTTAATGTAGTGGAAAATGGAGTACACGTGCACGATTTGCAGGCCACAATCCTCCATCAATTGGGAATGGATCACGAGAAACTGACCTACCGGTTTCAGGGCCGCCAGTACCGTCTTACTGATGTGCATGGGCATGTAGTGAAAGACATTTTGGCCTGAAGTGGAGCTATCCAAGAAAGTCTAAAATCGTCACTCCTTGTTTCGAGCCTTAGGCGACATTCAACAACAAACTGATATGACAGGTAATATCCGTCGTAATGGTCGAGCTATGCGCCGTGATGGCTGTCATGGAAGCAAGCACCAGGATCAAGGACTTGAGTATTTAGAGAAATAAGCTGCATAGCGGATAGGAAGCCTGTCATTGCATTTCTGTTTAATTGCACTATTATGCACCTTATAAATGTAGTTTCGAAGAGTTCTTTTCATAAGTGGCTCTCTCAAAGCGAATCAGTTTCTTCACCTTAAATTCAGTGACCCTAAACAATCCGACTATTAAAAGCACGATGACCACCGTAGTCGTGCTTGGTCTGGTTTTGTCTTCGCTTCTAGTAAAAGCTGATGACCACGTGACGTTGGTCTGGAGCGACGAGTTTGATTACACCGGACAACCCAATCCCAGTCTCTGGAGCTACGACGTCGGTGGCGGCGGCTGGGGCAACAATGAGCTACAGTATTACACGGATAATCGCTCGGAAAACGCCCGTGTGGAAAATGGGGCACTCATCATTGAAGCACGCAAAGAAGCTTTCCAAGGCCGTAACTACACCTCTGCCCGTGTCATTTCCAAAAATAAGGGCGACTGGAAATACGGACGTTTCGAAATACGAGCTAAACTGCCAAAGGGTCGTGGAACCTGGCCGGCGGTCTGGATGCTTCCCACAGATTGGATTTACGGCGGCTGGCCGGCGAGTGGAGAGATCGATATCATGGAGCATGTGGGTTACGATATGAATCGGGTTCACGGAACGATACATACCGAGGATTTTAATCACACCAAAGGTACCCAAATCGGAACGAGCATAGTCACGAATGATGTAGATACTGAGTTCCATGAGTATGCTTTGGAATGGCATCCCAATCGAATCGATATTTTCCTCGACGATGTACTTTACTTTACGGTGAAGGACAATGGCACCGGCTTTGGGGCCTGGCCATTTGATCAAAGGTTCCACTTGCTTCTTAATATTGCAGTCGGCGGAAACTGGGGAGACGTCCAAGGAGTCGACGATTCCATTTTCCCTCAACGCATGGAAGTGGATTACGTACGTGTCTATGCTTTTGATGAAGCCTTTGAGGTCGAGGCTGTTAGCCATTCGGTGCCTGGAAAAGTTGAGGCAGAACAATTCAACGACCAATTCGGATTTCGCCTGGAACAAACCTCTGACATCGGTGGAGGCACCAATGCCGGATTTTTAGCCGATGAGGATTGGGCTGAATACCTGCTGGATGTAGATTTTCCTGGCCGCTATGCTTTCGACCTGCGCTATGCGAGTTTTGACGGCACAGCAGCTGTTGACCTGAGTCTGAACTCGGCTGATCCAACCAACTCTGGAATCTTGGCAGCCACGGGAGGCTGGCAATCCTGGGAAACTCAACGAGTTGCACAAATGGATTTGGATGCCGGACAACAAACCCTGAGGCTCACGATTGATTCGCCCCCAGGGGAAGATCTCAATATCAATTGGATCGATGTTGTTCTGTTGGAATCATCTATTTTAGCAGAACCATTTTCAGACCCTGAAATGGATGGGATACCTAATATTTTCGAACACGCCTTCGTTCTCGATCACCTGTCCCAGGATTCGCCCGCAATGCTTCCACAGGTGCACTTGGCAATGAGACAACAGGTTGAGTTTATCCAAATGACCTATCGCCAACGCGCGGGAGGCACCGGAACGATTGGCACCAACTACAACGCTGGCGGAGTAACCTATCGCATGGAAACATCCAGTACTCTCCAAAATAATTCCTGGGCGTCTGGAACGAATCTTTTCAGGGTGGTCGGAAATCCTACCGACAATGGAGATGGCTCAGAAACAGTGACCGTTGAATTTTCTTTTCCACTCGGTAGCACCAGTCGATTCATCCGATTAAACCTAATTACCGATCTATAGATCGTAATCCTACCCGACCTCATTCATTAGTTACCTTAGATGAAATACTCATTTTACACCCTGCTACTTTTTTATGCTCTGACGCTACAAGGAGAGTCCGTATTCACAGTAAGCGATAGACAGATACTACTCGACGGTGGACCGTTCACGGTTAAAGGGGTTTGCTACAATCCAGCACCCATTGGCACAACAGGCACCAAACCACCTTACGGGGACTTTTATACCGATAATCATTCATTAACCGCCCAGGATGCAGAAAACCTGCGTAAGATGGGTGCAAACGTTCAACGGAGCTACGGATGGACTCCTGGCAAAGCCCATAACCGTTATCTCGACCGAGCCTATAATGACGGTCAGCAACCCGTATATATGTTTATTAATCGGTGGATTGATCCTCACACAAACTGGGGCGATACAAAGGCAATCGATCTGGTCACAAAAGAATGGATGGCCATAGTCGAGGAAACAAAAGACCATCCGGCAATTATCGGTTACCTTTTAGGCAATGAGCACAATAACGAGGCAGGCAACGGAGCGAATCCTTTGTTCTGGCAAGCCATGGAAACGATCGCAGCAGCGGTGAAAGCTTTGGCACCCAACAAACTGGTATCTGTGCCGATTACCGACCGGATCGATGAAGTAGGCCAATTCAAGGACATACTAACATCAATAGATTTCTGGAGCATACAGGTGTATAGCTCAACAACCTTTGGAAGATTTTTTGACGAGTACACCGCAGCTAGTGACAAGCCTGTTGTCCTGACAGAATTTGGCTACGATGCATTCAATAACACAGCAGGATGGGAATATCCGGACAACGCCACGTATCAAGCAGATGTGGTTGAAAGTATGATACAGGAGATAAATCAGAACAGCGATGTATGCGCCGGAGGTTGCATATTTGAGTACCGCGACGAGTGGTGGAAATCATCTGGTAGCATCCATAAACAAGACGCAGGAGGATTTCCGGCCGCCGGCATGCCAGACAAGGTATTGAACGAGGAATGGTGGGGAATTTTTTCCGCCGAGGATAATGGGGCATCGCCAGATGCATTGACCCCAAGGGCGTTGTATTTCCGATTAGCTGAATTATGGAAAGCTAAATAACATCTGTTGATTGGTAGGAGCAGGTGCAATACTCCTGAAGGAGGGAGCACCAAAACCTTTATCAATAATGGCTAAATGACATGAATTTCAAAAAAAAACATCGGAAAGGAAAATAGGAATAAGTAAGAGTTGATTTCAAATTAAATTGCACTAATGTGCACCTTATTATTTTTCACAAGACCGCCTTACCCCGATGAAGATCTTCATAACAGTTATCATAATCTACAGTAGCATTGCGCTACAAGGTGCCTCCGTATTTACGATAGAAGGAAGGCAATTATTGCTCAATGGAGAACCCTTCCAGGTTAAAGGCATTTGCTATAGCCCCGCTCAGATAGGCCAATCCGGGAGCGAAGCACCCTTTGGAGACTACTTCACGAACCTGTTTTTGTCCACTACGGGAGCAGACAATGAGAATATGCGCAGGATGGGGGCAAACGTTCAGCGGGGTTACGGCTGGGCCATTGGGGGCACCCATGCCACTTACCTTGACCGTTCCTACAACGACGGCTTGCAACCCATATATGTGTTTATCAACCGGTGGATAGACCCGAATACAGACTGGGAAAGTGCTGCTGCGGTCAATGCCATCGTAAACGATTGGATCGCCATAGCGGAAGAAACGAAGGACCACCCGGGAGTCATTGGATATCTGTTTGGAAATGAGGCGAATGTTCAATTCGGAAACGGCACCAAGGCTTCTTTCTGGCAAACCATGGAAGCGATCGCTGCAGCCATAAAGGAGGTAGCACCAGACAAGCTGGTTTCATTTCCCATAACCGACTCCCTTGGCCAGGTTCAACTCGTTGATGACACGATACCATCAATTGATTTCTGGAGCATCCAGGTATATCGGTCGACCACGTTTGGGTCGTTCTTTACCGAGTTTGCTGCCGCAAGCAACAAACCGGTATTGCTCACAGAATTCGGTTACGACGCTTTCGACAACATTGCTGGCAGCGAATACCCGGATGATGCCGCATTTTCTGCGGATGTGGTGGAGGACATGATCAAGGAAATCAATGAAAATAACGATGTGTGTATTGGTGGCATGTTGTTTTCATACCGCGATGAATGGTGGAAAACACAAGGCAGCATAAACAACCAAGACAACGGCGGTATTGTTGCCGGAGGTATGCCTGATCGGTTTTTAAACGAAGAGTGGTGGGGGATTTTTTCAGCTGAAAACAATGGCTTTCTTCCAGATATATTAACACCACGGGCGATGTATTATCGTTTAATTTCTCTCTGGAATCCTCTACCCGAATTTGACGTAACGGTCACACTTGAAAACCCATCTCTCGTTGTCGAATACCAACGCAATGAGGTCGATCGAGATTTCAGGTATGCCGTGGAGATATCAAAAGATTTGCAAAGCTGGGCCGCCATTGCCGACAACGAAGACTCAGTTGAATTGGAAGCCAGCAACGACCAAACACTCATCATTACAGAAACAAATACAAATGGGGTCGTGCAGGTTCGAGTTGAGGATCCAGCATTCATTAATCGTGAAAGTGGAACCTTCCTACGGGCAGGAATCAGAAGTCGATGAAACTCCCCTTCCCGACTCGTTAAGCCGAAGGGATATTCCACAAATGAGCGTAACATAGTGCCAATTTCTGTAATAGCCATTAAGGTGCACATTAATGCAATTTTTATATTGACAGCTACCACATCAACTAATCAACTAAGCCACAATTATAAGAATTCTAACCGCATCGCCCAAGGACTGATGCTAAAGTACTCAACAGAATGAAAATACGATACTTCTTAATAAGCACCCTCGCCTTCATTGCGTCAGCGACGTTCTTGAAAGCACAACTCGCAATGCCTTTAACTTTCGATGAGGCGATGGAATTTACCTTCACCGATTTCGGACCAGATTTGGAAGGAGGTCGTCCAGTAGATAAAGTAACTACTGCTGTCGCTGATCCCGACAATGCAGAAAATATGGTGGCTGGCGTCATCAAACCAGCCGGTGCAGAAACATGGTCAGGAGTTACATTTTGGGATGGTACCAAAGTTCCAGTTTCCGAATCCGAAACGAAAATCTCAGTTCGCGTTCGGACACTTGAGGCCAATACACCTATCCTACTCAAAATTGAAAACAGTCTATCTCCTTCCCACTTCGTAGAGAAGATTGTTAACTCAACCAAGGCCAATGAGTGGGAAATCCTCACCTTTGATTATGCCAATCCAACGGGTGGAACATTAGATTTTAATGAGCTTCTTCCAGTTTATAACCGGATATCCATATTCTTCAATTTTGGAGCCGGTGGCGGAGCGTCAGATACGACATACCATTTTGAGGATGTCACTTTAGGTGCTCCAGAAATCTTAAACCTCCCATTCGATTTTGAATCCGACACCCTCGCCTATAATTTTGGTGACGGAGGCGGGTTCGGCGGTGGTGTGTCGACCATTATCGACAACCCCCAAATGGTCGAACCCAACACTAGCGCCAAGGTTGGCCAAATGGTAAAAAATGCACCGGAAGTGTGGGCAGGCAGCACATTGGCCTTGGATGGACCCATCAACTTCGGAAATGGTTCAAGAATTTCACTGGACGTATTTTCACCACGTGCGGGCGTTCCCGTTCTGATGAAATTGGAGGGGGCGGTGCCAACTGAAATATCCGTAGATACCACTACGGCGAATGCGTGGGAATCACTCGTTTACGATTTCGCTGGCAGCACAGAAGCTGAATATACAGGCATCAGCTTGTTTTTTGATTTCGGCACCGCAGGCGATGGCACTGAAAATTTCACCTTCCTTTTTGATAATCTTCAATTAGCACCTGAATTAGTTACTCTACCGCTCGATTTCGAAAACGATAATGTGTTTTTCCTTTTCTCAAATTTTGGTGGAGCTGCGGCTAGCCGTGTAGAAAATCCAAATCCTTCTGGTATAAATACAAGCGACTTCGTTGGATGTTCAGTCAAAAGCGCCCCAGAAGTATGGGCAGGATCTACGATGAATTTCCCAGGTGGCTTAGACTTCTCGGAGAGCAGTGTTTTCAAAATGAAAGTATGGTCGCCCAGAGCAGGTGTACCAGTACTATTTAAATTGGAACCCAGCGGAGATCCGGCGATAGAAGTCTCCGTAAATACAACAGTAGCCAATGCGTGGGAAGAACTGACCTTCGATTTCACCGGACAAACAGACGGCGAACTTAATGGCATATCCTTCTTCTTTGATTTCGGAGCAGTCGGTGATGGAACTGAAAACTTCACCTTTTATTTTGATGACGTAGCCCTGGAAGGAGTTGGCGGAGGCTTAGATCCAGTCGACCTACCGGTAACCTTCGATCCAGGCGTGGAGTACGGCCTTACTGACTTTGGTAACATGGCACCCACCGTCATCGGCGACGATCCAGTAGAAGGTGCATCCAATCCGGTTGCTATCGCTACCCGTCCCGATAACGCAGAGACCTGGGCAGGAACAACCGTTGGAGAGCCCTCCGGTTTCGCCAATCCATTTCCGTTCTCAAACGACGCGACCCAAATATCGGTCCGTGTATACTCTCCTGCCATGGGGATTCCGGTCCGCTTGAAAGTTGAAGACGCGTCTAACAACACCATATCAGCTGAAACGGAAGCAACAACCACCGTCGGCAACATGTGGAAAACCTTGGTATTTGACTTCGGTCAACCTGCAGAAGGAACCTCCGCTGTAAGCTTGGACAATACCTACAACAAGGTGAGTATCTTCTTCAATTTCGGCACTGCCGGAGCAACTGCTGGGGAGCAAGTATTCTACTGGGATGATGCCATGTGGACAGGACAGACCAATGAAGGCCTCGGTGGACCCGCCAGACCGATACTGCCCATCACTTTCGACCTTCCAGCTGAAGAGGTGGATTACACTTTGACTGACTTCGGAGGGACCTTCTCCATCCTGGGTGTCGATCCAGCAGATGCAACCAATGTTGTGGCCATCTCACAGAAAAGCGGAACTGCAGAACTTTGGGCAGGAACTACCATGAGCTCGCCATCAGGACTCGGCGAGCCCATCCCAGTGACGGCCAACGATACTAAAATGTCGGTTCGTGTATACTCTCCTGATGCTGGCATTCCGGTCCGTCTCAAAATTGAGGACAAAACCGCCCCTACCAAGAGCGTCGAAACGGAGGCCATGACCACCGTGGCCAATGCCTGGGAAACGCTTGTCTTTGATTTTGCAAATCAAGCGGATGGAACAGCAGCCCTGAATCCAGACTACACCTTCGACCTGGCATCTATCTTCTTCAATTTCGGCACCACCGGAGCTGATGCAGGTGAAAAGATCTATTACTGGGATGACGTTATGTTCGTTGCAGAAGTGGACGATACACCTCGCTCAACGGGTGAGGACGCTGGATCCAACACCATTACCATGACCGTTGATCCGGGAGCCGATGTTATTCCAGGTAACTTGATCTTCCTTGATGACGGAACTGAGTTAGGTAAAATTTTATCCGTCGCAGGACGAGTGATCACCCTGGAAGCTCCATTGGCCGCAGCTATTCCTGCTGAGAGCGCTCTGACCTTTGTGGTCGATAATACACCAGACACCACCGGTGGAAAGCTCGTGAATATCTCTACACGGGGTGCAGTGGGAACGGGCGACAATGTCCTTATCGGTGGTTTTGTAATTGGAACTGATACACAACAAGTTTATATTTCGGCAACGGGTCCAGAGTTGGCCAATTCCGGTATTACAGGTTTCCTTGTTGATCCGGTCCTCACTATTACAAACATTACCACTGGTGAAGAAACCGTGAATGATAATTGGGAAGACACCCAAGGACAATTGATAACAGACTTATGGGGCGGTGCTCCACCTCTCGCTGCTGGCAGTTTGAGCGCCGGGATTGTAATGACTCTCAATACAGGGCCTTACACAGCGAAGATTTCTGGAGCCGGAGATACAACCGGAACCGCGATCATTGAGGTCTTTGAAATCGACTAGACTTCAAAGATAGCTAACGAACATCATCGTCTGATTTCGTTAAATATTTTAATAGCTGGGTGGGCGGAATGCTCACCCAGCTTTGTTTTAACAGTAAGCTTCTAACCTCAGACAACGATTCCACCGTTACGGACTTTTGGTAAATGTGCCACACCGTAGCTATCCAATTTTACTGAGGGGTAAAAGCGTCACGAAAGTGTCGCAATCTTAGGAGCCTACGAAGTGCAAGACACGTTGTAGGCCTAAATAACTGATTAAGAAGGCAGGTCATGGGGTGGCCTGCCTTTTTTGCCTCGATCCGCATTGCTAGATTCAAAACCAAGTCCATCCATGAAAAACTCACCAGATCACCTGAAATTCACCGAGAAGCTAGGCTATGGCCTCGGAGATGGCGCATCCAACTTCTTCTTTCAGTTTTTCAACATATTCCTGCTCTACTATTACACCGACATTTTTGGCCTCCATCCGGCAGCTGTCGGGATCATGTTTATCGCAACCAAAGTGATTGATGCGATCAGTGATCCCCTGATGGGAATCATCGCCGACAGAACAAACACGCGTTGGGGAAAATTTAGACCCTACTTATTGTGGATGGCTATACCGTATGGAGTCTTAGGATACGCCATGTTTGCCAATCCAGATTTTTCACCTGCGGGAAAACTCATTTATGCCTATGCCACTTATACGTTGATGATGTTGGCCTACACGGCAATTAACATCCCCTACTCGGCTCTCATGGGAGTCATGACCCCCAGCTCCATCGAGCGCACCTCGGTTTCAAGCTATCGGTTCATCTGTGCCTTTCGCAGCCTGGCTGATTGGAACGTTTGTCACGCCTCTGAAGACTATCCTGGGTGCAGGGAATGAGGCGGAAGGTTTCCGCATAACCATGATGCTCTTTGCTGTTTTCTCAATCGCCTTGTTCTGGGTGACCTTTGCGACGACCAAAGAGCGTGTAAAACCCATGCAAAAGAAGTCCGACCTAAAATTGGATTTCAAAGCGATGCTGGGAAACGGGCCATGGTTAGCGCTCTTTTCGGCCGCTATTTTTACCTTAATGGACGTAGCCGTTCGAAATGGCGCGATCATGTACTACTTCAAATATTACGTAGGCGATGACGGGATAGCAATATTCCTGATTTTTGACAAGACGGCCGTGTTCATGTCCACCGGACTGATTGCCATGGTCGCAGGGATTGCCTGCACCAAATTCTTGGCCGACCGATTTGGGAAACGTCCGCTTATTCTTATTCTTACATTGGCCAATGCTACTCTCATGGCGGCTTTCTTCTTTATTCCTCCAGCACAATATACCTGGATGGTCATTGTAAACATGATGGGAGCCCTGGTCGCAGGTCCAATGCCAGTACTCGTGTGGGCGATGTATGCAGATACGGCCGACTATGGAGAATGGAAATCAGGAAGAAGAACTACTGCCTTGGTATTTTCAGCCCTTCAGTTTGCCCAGAAATTAGGCCTGGCAGTAGGGGCAGGACTTTCAGGGATCATACTATCGCTTTTCGGCTTTATGGCCAACGAAGTACAAAGCGAATCATCGATAACTGGAATACGTTTAATGTTCAGTGTATTTCCGGCCATTCTCGCCTTACTCAGCGGAGCCGCATTTTACTTTTATCCACTCAGCGATGCAAAGGTGAAAGTCATAGAAGCGGAGCTACAAGAGCGCCACAAACTTGCCGAGCTTGAAAAGGAACCTGTTTAAGGTAGAGCCGATATGGAAACGACGGTTTGTGCCTGCCGACAGCGAACAACAATCTCCCTTCCAAATTTTAGGACAGATTAAACTTAATTTACTCTAGATCAGGTTTCTACCGGACGGCTGCTTTGGGCTTTCTATCGACTGTGTAGAGTCCCCAATGTTTCTCGGCTCCCATTCGATCGTCAGGATTCCCTTTCCAGTCTTCGTCAAACGCTTCGAACCAGAAGGTCGTAACATTCATCTCCTTGGCCCACGCCATTAAGGCCTTAAAATAGATGGTTTGATTTTCTTCATTCGCCTGGTCATGAAATTCCGAAGCGGTAGTCCCCCACCCTGCTTCCATAATCGCAAGAGGCACCTCTGGAATAACCTGCTGAACCGCAACCATATTTTCAATGGTGTAGGATAATCCCTCTTCAATTGGCTTGTGCTCCCATATTGGGTACGTATGAACACCGGCAAAGTCGACCACAGTAAATAACTCTGTGGCATAGTTGATCCAGGCGACATAATTGTCAGCCGTACTAACCGGTTGATCGATCGCTTCTTTGACCAACCCAAGATAAGTCACCATGCTCTCAATCGAAACAAGGTGATCGTTCCAATCGATCAGCGCCTCGTTGCCAATATTGACCGCAACTACCACATCGGGGAATGATTTCGCCATGTGAATGGTTCTTCTTACCTCAGCCTCATTTGCTAACCGATTGTCAATCAGCTCCCTTTCTGGAATCGGCTCAGTGAGCCAGGCACAACCCTTATGATTACTCAACTCAGCATCAAGCCAGGCACCAAGCATCACCTTTAGAGGCAGCTGATATTCGGATATAAGATTAAGAATCATCTCCGAACTCTCCTGACTGTCGTACAAACGAATGAGCGGAAATCGGCCGGAGTCGGATAAGATCCTCAAATCTTCCAGGATTTCCTCTGCTGACGGATTGTTTGCACCGTCACCCCGGTCGGGATATTGACCCGATCTAAATCCGGAGTAGGCGACAGCTGAGTGCATCCCTGCAATCAATGCAGAGGCATCTTGTTTAATATAGTTCGTTGAAGCTTCGTCTTGAGCAAAAGTAGTAGGTTCCATGGTGATAAGTGACCCCAATCACATTCAAAGAGATCAGGGCAAGAGATTTGATGGGCATAGATGTGTTCATGGTTAAAAAATAAGATCTAGAGGAATGCAGGATCTAGGAAACGTGTGGGTCATCCTTGACCGCGTCGAGTTTCCAGTTCTGCCCGCACTTCATGAGCCTGCTCTTCAGTGATGGGATAAAGGTAAACTACCCAGATCGCTATCGCGGAAGTAATAAACGGAAACCCAATATCAAACAGGCGCATCAGAAACAACGTTCGTTCGGGCTGACTCCCATCCAGGGTGACATCAAAGCCGGTTGCATTGAGGGCGAATCCGGAAAGTAGAAGAACAAATGCCATTCCCAATTTCACTGCCCACCAAAAAATAGAACCGAACATCCCTTCCCTGCGCATTCCAGTGACAAGTTCGTCAGAGTCACAAACGTCAGCCACCATTGATCCCATTAGAGTAAAAAGGCAACCTAGGCCAAAAGCAACAAATGGAACGCAAACAAGAATCAGATAAGGATGCTCAGGACTGTAGCAGAACCATTTTAAAGCATAACCAAAAAGAGAAATTGAAATTGAAATAATAAATGCCTTCTTTTTTTCCATCTTTGTAGCGACCCATGACACGAGCATAATTACCAAAAATGTGGTTACAGCGGTGGCCGTTCCAAAAACTCCAATTATCGCTGCGGCAGCTTCCTTATCTCCACCGTAGATGTAGTAAATGAAGATATAATTTGAAAAGGTTGCGCCGAGCTGAAATCCATTGAAAACAAGGAAAGTCGCAATAGCCAGTAACACGAAGGGCTTAAATTTGAGTGCTTTCAGAAGCCCTCCAAAGAATTCTTTGGCGGTCGCAGAAAATCCATTGAAAATCGGAAGCTCAAATTTATCTGCTACGGCCGGATCGCCTACGCGGTGTCTCGTAAATATAGCGGACATCCCACCCACGATTATCACAAACACTCCTACGATAATTGCAAAAAACCTAGAACCTTCAGCTTCGTTAGTAAAATAATCCTTATTTGTGACGAACCACCAAAACCATGGCAACGCGATCCAAATAATTTGCCCCATAGCATTGGTTAAACCAAGCAAGCGTGTTCTCTCATTGTAATCGGGGGTCAATTCATAACCCAAGGCAACCCAAGGAGTGGCAAAAATGGTGTAACCAATATAGAAAACTAAGGAGCCTAAAAGAAAATACCAAAAATAAAAGGTTTCGCTGCGACCAGGAGGAAGCTGCCAGAGAATTGCAAATAGAATTCCAGCTAAAATTGCTCCAACAAATATATAGGGTCTGCGCCTGCTCCATCTCGATTTGGTGTTGTCGGAAATATAGCCCATAAATGGGTCCGTGAGCGCATCAGAAAATCTAGGCAACGCCATAAGAACACCCACTAAAACAGGGCTCATCTCCAAACCCACAGTCAGAACCATCGCCATAATAGGAATGGCCGCACCAAGTAGATTATTAACGAGTGATCCAGAACCGTAGGCGATTTTCTGATACAGACTAACTCGATCCTCAGGCGCGGTAATATATTGTTTCGTTTCGCTCACATCGTTCATTCGTTAGGGTTACCCCTTAATTAATAAATTTTAAGTTCCCTTTAGAATCCCACAGACCCCAAGAAGCTCCTACATCTCCTTCATCAACGGTTTTCCAACCCTCATCAAACGAAGAAAAATAGAACATGTCGACCTTATCTTCCATTGCCCAAGTTTGGGCGTTTATAAAATACGCGATGGCATTCTCAGTAGATGGCTTCGACCCATTAAAATTCCCACCTGTATCCGGCCAGCCTGTTTCAGAAATAATGACCTTCTTTCCCTCCGCTGCTTTTAGCACTCGATGATACATGTCCCTCATATAAAGCAAGGAATACTCAAGTTGGCATCCTTCCCAGAAGGGATAACAATTTGCTAGAATTACATCACAGGCAGCTGTGAGTTTGGGTCGGTTGCAAAATTCATAATAGGCGTCTACATAGCTGACTTGTATCCCAGGAAGCTCCTTCTTCACGTACTCAATGTAAGCCAGTAGTTCATCCTCGGTCAGTTCCTCGCGATATAAAACCTCATTGCCCACGGCCACTGTATCCGAAAATCCAGCACGCGAAATTTTGATCAGGTTTTCGATCTCTAATTTATTTTTCTTTTCATCAGCTCCGAGCCAGGCACCCACCAAAGTTTTCAAGCCGTTCTTTTTTGCAATTTCAGGAATCATCTCGTTCCCCTCTGTACAGGAGAACGTTCTTATCCAGCGAAAGTGTGGTTTAAGAATCTCCATTCTCGACTGGATCTGATCCTCACTAATAGGATCTCCCGGAGATTGGTTATCCATGTATGGACTAAAGGAAATGCCATGCATTCCTCTATTGAGCGATTCATCAAACTTCGCCTTCAACTCAGAGAGTGAGAACTGTGATGTATTAACACCCGCTAAGGTGTTTGGAGAATCATTTTTTGTGGACACTAGATATATAAAATAATTGCTGTTTCCCTGATCTTTGGACGCCACGGCATGTGAACTCCATTCAGGTAATGTTGAGGGGGATTAATTTTGGTATACACTAACGAATTCCACCTCCATGCGTTGAGGGAACGCTTCATAGTCAATGCCTTCACCCGATCCCCCAGTATCGACCTTTATGGAATGTGAACAGCTCATAGGATATACGGTAAGCAAGATGACAATTGCCATAAACAGGTGCAGGGAATTCGAGTTTTTAGGGAGGGCATACATTGAACGGATTTATTAAGGTGCAATACAATGCAATCCTTGGTTTTAATCAACCCTTAAATGCTAAATAATGCTTCCTTTATTTGGGTGGAGCAGTGGTCTTTCCTTCGATCACTTTCCCAGATATCTGAATATGACGTCGAGCGGCGGTTGGATGGGCAACAGCTCTCAGAAGTGTTACCACCGACGATATACCCATGTCCTTAAACGCTACATGGACCGTGGTTAATTGAGGCAGACCTCGTGGACGATTGATTCCATCGAATCCGGTAATGGAGCAATCTGCAGGAACAGAAACTCCATGCTTCTTTAACTCATTAAGGAGGTGGTAGGCTTGGTGGTCAGCTGCACATACCCAGCCCGTTACCCCTTTCTTTGCGAGCTTGGCTACATTTAACCCGAGATCTTCTAAACTAACCTGTTCGTCGTGGCGAACATTCAGGACCAGCTCCGGATCAAAATCCAATCCAAGGCGATAGAGATTCTCAACATAAGCACCCAAGCGACGTTCTACCCAGGGTGCATCAATCGCGTACTTCCAACTAAGAAAACCAATACGCCGATGCCCAAGTGCATGCAGACGTCTAATCATGATGCCAATACCCCGGGTTTGATCCGGATTAACAGAATCAAGCTCCAATTCATCGTAGTTATCCAACACCGAAACGGTGGGATACTTTGTCATAAGGTTCCTCACGGCCTCCCTATGAAAGGGATAAACTAAAATAATGCCCTTCCAGGTAGAAGAATTCCCGTTTGGTACGATTTTACGCGGCCTGGGGCTCGGCAAAAAACTGGAAGGCTCAACATAGTGAACCTCGATCTGCATTTTTTCTGCTGCTGCTTTCTCGCTAATACCATTGATGATTTCAGCGGCCGTATCGACCTGTTTTTTGGCTGACTCATCTACGCCCACTAGCACGGCGATGGTATTGCGCGTGGATTTTTTAGGTGATTGAGAATTTCGAGGGGCTGAGTAGCTATAACCAAGTTTAGCCGCCAACTGAAATACCTTGGCGCGCGTTTGTGGATTGATCTTCGGATGATTGGTAAAACACCGAGATACTGTGGTTCGCGAGAGGTTTAACTTCTCTGCGATGGTTTGTTGATCTACTTTCGCCAAGGTTGCGCTTTCTTAAAGAGTTAAGGTTTATACCAGCTGAATTTTCAGGAAGAAACCAGACTAAAAGCCGCTCTCGTTTTACGGACAGCGACCTTTAGTCTAAATCAGTTATTTTTAGAAATAGATACCGAACTGCATTTTCCAGGAAAGTCCTGGTGCCCACAACAAGCCATACTGGTCTCTGTCATCCAGTAGATTATCGACATTGAACTGGGCAAAAATTTCGTGCTCATTCTTGATGAAAGTTGAGTATTTGATCATCCCGTTTAGCGTCAGACGAGCATCGGTTAAAGCCTGAATCTTGGTACCAGTTTCGTTCTGTTTTTTCTGTCCGGCCGTAGTGAAGGCGGAGGCGTATTCACGCTCGCTTTCCCAAGCGCCGCCCAGACCGAATTGCCAGCCATCTAGAGGTGAATCCTCAGCTCCCCGCAGAGTTCCCCAGAACGTAACAGAATGTTCGGGAGTGTCATCCAACGATTCTCCCTTTCCATAACCAATACCGGTCCAGGTGCTCGTGTCCTGGTTGGGCAGATCCCCGGTGCCTCCAGGATAGACTTCTTCGTTGGAGAAACCAGAGAGACCCCAATTGGTATTCGGGAAGTACCACTCGGCCCAGCGATCCCAGTTGCCTTCAGCAAAATCATAAGTCGCGAAATTACCGGGATTGAGGATTGCCCGCTCCACGTTGGAATAATTCAGAATGACTTGAATGTTGTCGGTGGGGCTCATCATCAACTGCATCTCCCAGCCACTGGATTCGTCGGAAATGGTCTGGAAGAATGCGCCGCTGGACCAGTCTTCCCCAGCAGTGTTGACCAACGGATCGTCGAAACCATTGTACAAAAATCCAGTCCAGGGATCCAGGTCTGTTCTCTGCTCAATAGGCAAAGCAAACTCCTCACGCAGGGCGGCAAATACACCGTCAAGAAAGGCGGCTCCATCCGATTCTGATCCATTGACATACCAGAGCCCGGAATTTTCATCCCGCCATACCGCTCCGGATTCACGCGCAGCTAAGTATTCAGGAAGTGCCGCCTGGAGGTAGCGGTTTTCGGTTTTGATCTGAGGGTTAAAGTCATCCAGACGGTAAACGATATCGGCATTTCGGTCGAACGCACCCCGTGCTGGGGCGGGAGCCCACCAGTAGCTGAAAGGCACTCCTTGCCTCTCGATATTAAAGACACTAGCGGTCGCAGCCAGCTTCCCGTCAAAGAGACTTAGCTTTATACCGACTTCCTCAGATTCGGCCGTAGCCGCATTCAACGGAACCCCAAAGCCGTCCACCCTTCCTTCGAAATTGGGCTGAACACCCTCCGAGCCTAAGGCAAACAAAGTTACCCCCTCGAGAACCTCATAACTGACTCCCCATTGTGCACTGTCATGGGACAATTCGGGGCTTGAACTGATGAAGTCTGCGCTTGGATTTCGAAAATCACTCAAGCCCGTTTCCACAGAATTGGTGTCCTTGCGTATACCGGCCACCACAAACATTCGGTCATTGAGAAAACGACCTGAGTATACCAGGTATTGTCCCTCATTGGTAGCATCGGTAAGCGCTTGAAAACTGGGTGTGATCGGTTCATCGATCTCACCGTCTCCTTGAATACCAAAACGGATAGGAGAGCTGTCGGTTGGATCTTTCCAGTTCCATCCATCGCGAATGGGATCCAAGGGTTCACCGGTTACAAGTCCTCGGGCCTCTGTTCCACTAGAAAAAATATCATTTTTCGCATTTTCATACATGTATCCTGCCAGAAAGGAGTGCTCTGAATTGAACCATTTGATGTCTTCAAAAATTCGTTTGGAATAGGTCAACTCCACACGAGCCTGATCCCGAGCAGTGTCTTCCTCCGTTTCCGACCAGGAATATTGGAAACTGGCATTTTCTACCTCGGCTTCCACGTCGGTGGCGGAACCGTCAACAATTTGTCGAGCCGTAATGGTCTTGCGTAGAGCTAACGGACCGGAATTCTGAGAAACTCCACCAAAAATGTCACGAAAACTGAAGTCTGCACTGGCGGTGTTGAACCCGGCTTTGAAATAAAGGTTTTCCGCCAATTCCTGTGTGGCATCAAATAGAACGTTGTAAGATTCCGTGTTCAAGAATGTGTCCGGCCCCGACCAACGGAACGTGCGCACATCTTCTCCAGGAAATTCCAGGAATCCAAATGTCTCCAGGCGGTCAGTCTGCGTAATCGGAATGCCTGTGATGCTGGGAGCGCGGACGCTTAAAAATCCGATCCCGCTCGATTCTCCTTCCCCAAACTCCAAATCAAGTAGAAGGCTGGTTCTGGAAGTGGGAGTCCATAATAAGGAAGGTGAGGCAAACCAGTGATTACTCATTTTTAGATCCGTATAGTCCTCATCATCCTGCCAGGCCAAATTGACTCGATAGGCAAGTCCGTTATCAGGATTTCCTAAAGGACCGGTTACATCCACCGTTGCCCGATACAAACTATCCGACCCAACGGTAACCGTATAGGATTGGAAGGGCTCGAGAAGCGGTTTTTTGGCCACGTAATTCACCAAGCCGCCAAAATTTCCGATACCGTATAAGAGTGCGGATGGACCACGGATCACTTCGATACGATCAATATTTACAGAATCAGTCGCAAACTGTCTCCGAAATCCGTTACGAAGCACGTTATCAGTGACAAATCCGCGAACCTTGAAGGAGGTTTCTGTTTTATTATCGGTAACGCCCTCTGGGCTGTTTACGCCACCTATCCCTGAGAAAGAGTCTGCATTGAGCGCATCGTTTTGAGATTGAAGCAAAATACCGGCACTGTAGCGCAACGATTCACGTAAATCTATTGAACCGGTATCCTCGATAAATTCAGAAGTTACCACCTCAATGAAAAGTGGAATGTCCTGGATTGCCGCACTGACCCGGGTTCCAGAGATGGCGTTGGATGCGAAATAGCCGTCATCCGTACTTTCATCGATTTCGAAAGATGAAAGTACATAAATTTCGCCCTCATCATCGTCTTCTTGACTGAATGCGCTTAAGGACAGAAGCCCTGAACAAAAAACGATAACTCCGAACAGAGCGAAGCCGAGGCGAAGAGGCTGAGATTTAGTAGTCTGATTAATCATAAGGTTCATTGAATAGAAAATTAGCTATTCATTTCCGACAGCTCGTAGAGCTGCCAGACGGGTAGTAACTGAGCACAACTTTCATTTCACATAGGACTTAAGTCAAGGATATTGATTGCACCTTTTTGCACCTTAATATATATCTTTTAATTACTTATCTTAAACATCTTATAGACTTATTATTAGATATTACCTAATTTTATTTACACTTAATGATTGCATTCCATTGCATCTTATTTGATTTTCCAAACAAGAGACAAGGGAGAAATTTATGCCTCCCGATCTGACTAAATATTGGTATTTAATATGCAAGTTACACAAAACGCTAAAAACGATCCCCAGGATCGGTCCGAATTGAACAGCTCCTTAGGAACCCGTTTCCTTCAGAACAAAAAAGAAACGTTTTTAAAGGTTGGCGAGGTACACCACATGCCGGATTTTTTAATGAATCTTGTTAGCCCGGAAGATCAGTGGATGTATATTACAAGTAACGGCGCTCTTACCGCAGGTCGCAAGAATGCAGACAACGCTCTGTTCCCTTATTATACACAAGACAAGTTAATTGATCTCGCGGAGACGACAGGCTGTGTTACATCGATCTGGAAAGAGGGTACTTCCAAAGCAAAGAGTCAGAACTGGAAACCTTTTTCGAAAAACAGGGAATCATTCGATCACATCGAACGCAATGTGTACAAAAGCCTGGAAGGTAATGAGGTCATATTCGAGGAAATCAACACTCACTTAGGACTTCAGTTTTCTTACTTATGGACCTTCAGTCCACACTACGGATTCGCCCGTTACGCTGAGCTCACGAACATAGGTTCCGAAGGAGTCGAACTCCACATGTTGGACGGATTACAAAACCTGGTTCCCTACGGACTCGACCAGAACTTCATGAACAAGTTCAGCAATCTCAGTGACGCCTATAAAAAGAGCGAGCTGTTAGCACCGGAGAACGTGGGTGTCTATTACCTCAGCTCTATCCCTTCTGACCGAGCAGAACCCAGTGAAGGATTGCGCTCCACTCTGGCCTGGTCCCTGAATTACCAACCGGACCAAGTATTACTGAGTAGTCAACAGCTTGAAAATTTTGAGGATCAGAAGACTGTCCTCTCTGAACAAGATGTCCGCGGGCAACGCTGTTCTTACCTGTTGCACAAAGCGCTGAAACTCGAACCTGGAGAACAGTTCCAAGGGTGGATTGTCGCTGATATAAACCAGGATGCCGGGGCAATAGAGGAACTTCTGGAGCAATTTTCGGAGCCTGTTCAATTGGCATCGGAGCTGGTTAGCGACATCGAGAAAGGCTCGGCAAATATCCGGAGAAAAATTGCCTCAGCCGACGGATATCAGCTCACCAACGATCCACAGAGATGCGCAAGACACCTCTCAAATGTTCTATTTAACATCATGAGGGGAGGTATCTTCGTAAACAACTATCAGATACCAAAAGAGGATTTTCTTCTTCATATAAAAAGCTTTAACCGCCCGCTGTATTCGAAGTTTGGCGACGTCATGGAAGCTCTGCCTGTCGAAATTCATTTCCAGGATCTTATAGATCAGGTCACCGAACTGTCCGACCCCGATCTCCTTCGCTTAACGATGGAATATTTGCCGCTGACTTTCAGTCGCCGGCATGGAGATCCGAGCCGGCCCTGGAATGCATTTTCCATTGAAACCACTGGGGCTGAAGGTAATCCCATACTCGCCTATGAGGGTAACTGGCGCGACATATTCCAGAATTGGGAAGCGCTTTCCTGTTCGTATCCTCAGTTTCTCGAAGGAATGATCTTTCGTTTCTTAAACGCCTCCACCGCCGAAGGCTACAATCCGTATCGTGTAACCAAGGATGGATTCGAATGGGAGGTCCTCGACCCAGACGAACCGTGGTCCAACATTGGCTACTGGGGCGACCATCAGATCATTTACCTGCTAAAGTTACTGGAACTTTCTGTACAAAAAAATCCATCCGGCATGGGAGCTCTACTGGATAAGGAGCTCTTTGTATACGCTAACATACCTTACCGCATAGCGAACTTTGAGGATATCTGGCACGATCCTAAAAATACGGTCACCTTCGACCAGACAGCCCAGGAAAATATTGATAACCGTGTTTCCAAACTGGGGACTGATGGCAAACTGTTGACGGACAATGCGGGGAACATCCTTAAAGTAACCCTGATGGAAAAGCTTCTAAGCCCTTTGCTAGCCAAGCTGTCGAATTTTGTACCCAAAGGAGGGATATGGTTGAACACTCAAAGACCGGAGTGGAACGACGCAAACAACTCGCTTGTGGGGAATGGGCTATCCGTCGTCACTCTGGGTTACTTACACCGTTACCTGGAATTTTTGACGTCGTTGTTTGGAGATGAGTCACTGCCCCAGACCTGCAAAATTTCGGAACCCATTCATATACTACTCCAAAACCAACAGGAAACATTATCCCGTTACTTCGACAAACTTCCTGATGCCCTAACCGACAAGGACCGGTATGCCATAATAAAAGAACTCGGAGAAGCTGGATCCAACTACCGCAAGGAAGTCTACGACGTGACCACCTGGGATGATCGGAGAGAGATCAAACTAAGTCAGGTCGTCGAGTTTACTATATTGGCCAAATCGTGGATCGCCCACTCACTCCAAGCAAACCGACGTGATGATGGCCTTTACCATTCCTACAATTTGATGAACCAAAGACCTGAAGGCTTTGGCGTTGATTACTTGTACGAAATGCTGGAAGGCCAGGTTTCTATCCTGAGTTCCAAATATTTGAGACCCGCCGCCGCTGCCGATTTGCTCGATACTTTGAGGAATAGCGACCTCTATACGCAAGAACGGGGAACCTACTTATTGTATCCAGACCGTGATCTACCTCGCTTCATGCAGAAGGGAATCATCGATGAAAGCCAAGTAAGCCAGTCTCCCGTATTGGAACGTCTGTTACAAATAAAGGATACACATATTGTTTACAGGGACATTCGTGGGCGGGCCCGATTCAATAGCTCCTTCCGAAACGTGGAAGACTTGAAAGACTCTCTGGACTCCTTACGGGGGGAAATACTAGCGGATTTTTCAAAAAGCGAGGTCCGCAAAGTCGAGACCGTGTTTGAAGACACATTTCAACACCATTCCTTCACTGGACGATCGGGGACCTTTTTCGCCTACGAAGGCTTGGGAAGCATCTACTGGCACATGGTTTCCAAATTACTATTAGCCATCCAGGAAACGTATTTTGATGCCGTTAGCTCAAAGCAATCTCCAGATACGTTAAATCAGTTGGGCCAACTTTATTTTGAAATACTACACGGGCTCGGAATTTATGATGAGCCCAAGGACTATGGTGCATTTCCATCTGATGCCTATTCCCACACACCCAAGAATAAGGGCGCCCAGCAACCTGGCATGACAGGGCAAGTGAAGGAGGATATTTTGGTTCGTTGGGGCGAACTAGGCATCACCATTAGCGATTCTTGCTTGTGCTTTGAACCATCGCTTCTTCGTAAACAAGAATTTCTAGAGGAGCCCGATGATTTCAACTATTATGCACTAGATGGCAGTCGAAAGGCTTTAAAGTTAGAGCCGAAACAACTAGCCTTCACATACTGCCAAACTCCCATAGTATACGAGTTGTCGGATACACGCGGTATAACCGTTACACGCGTCGATGGTTCGTCAGAAATACTTCAAAATAATCAACTCACACAAAGGGTCAGCCAGGCAGTCTTCAGCAGATTAGAGGACCTAAAGAGCATCCGGATTCGCATTCCCGAAAGCTCCCTCTTGAGGTGAAGCATTCTCCTAATTGAAGTTAAAGGGTTGTTGAACCCGAATACAAGTGGACTTCCCATCTCGAAGAGGTGACTCAAAAGAAGTTTCTTTCATTGTTAAAAGTGCGCTCATGGAAACGTCCTCATTATCACTGCGAATGATACGCGGGAAATGGACTTTCCCTTCCGGTCCGACGTAAAATTCCACCAAGCAACTCCCTTTGGGGCGAACACCCTCCTCGGACGAGTAAATCTTGAGTTTCCCCTCCTTCATTTTAAGAGGCGTATCCAAATCCTTGGGTTTACTTAAACGGTAGACAAAACGGCCGGGTGCAACCTGATAGAAGCGTCTCTGGGCGGCATCGGAAGCACTATCTCCGAATGGAACAACACCAGAACCCGACCTCCAGATTCGCTGTTCGACGTCGAAGAAATTTACATAAACGGCCGCTTGTGACCGGCTTGGCGAACCCTTGACAACAGCGGGATTGAATTCCGCCTTTTGAACTGCCTCAAGAGCCGGGATTAAAAGACCTGTATGAGAGGCTTCGATCGGCATCGAATCGAGAATAGATCCTTTCTCATCAACTTCTATTAGTATTTTAGCATAAGGATTAGTAATATGTAGCGCTTTGAGTTCCGACGGAATTGGAACCTGTAATTTGCCTTCCAAACGAATGGGTTGATCTTCCACTTTCTGAGTAGCTGCAAATGCCGAAACACTCAAAAAAGATAGGAAGATTATAGAAAAAGACACTTTCCAATTTCTAGCCGTTTTTATTTTCATAATAAAGAAGAGGGATTTGCGATAAATTACAAATCATATAGATTAAATTGAACCATGCATATCCGCTTAGACCTTTGGTCAAGTTGATTTATATGAAATAAGTTCTAGCATGGAGTTACTAGTGCTAATACCCGTGACCAAGACAATTTTTTTCAGAGTTTGTACTTCTATACCAGTTTAGTGGGAGCATGTAAAATAAGGGCAAAGGGTCAGTTCAAACAACCATGAAAAGAGGAAAGCTGAGCGAGTCGGGGCCGTGACAGCCTGAACCTAAAGTGGTATTAGTGCCAGTTTCTTTGATCGAGAGGAAGAGAACCCAAAGCTCAATCAGTCAAGGAGGCATTGCTTAAAATTGAAGTATCTAGCAAAAGTAGTAACTGAAAAACCGAGACGCTATTGGAATTAAATAATTAGAAATAAGAGTGTTGTGAAGATTTGTATACAGTTTAGGATCCTCACTAAATATGAGCTTTAAAAAAACGCACTTGTTGTGCGCTCTCAATCTGGTTGAGAGACTAAAAATCACCTTCATCGCGGTATTGATCGCCGTGTCGCCGACAACGCTAGTCGAGGCGACCGATCAGCGTGAGGGCTTCACCGTGGCGCCAGGCCTGGAGGCGACTCTTTTCACGTCCGAATCGCAGTTGTTCAACCCGGCGAGCATTGATGTCGATGAGCGTGGTCGCGTCTGGGTCGTTGAGACGGTGAACTATCGCAAGAAAACGATACCGGATGGGGATCGCATCCAGATTCTCGAGGACACGGATGGAGACGGGAGAGCAGACTCGGTGAAGACTTTTTACCAAGGCCCTGACATCGACGGCGGGCATGGTGTGTGCGTGCTTGGCAATCAGGTGATTGTCTCGGCACCGGATCGCATTCTGCTGTTGACGGACACCGATGGCGACGATGTGGCTGATTCCAAGAAGCTGCTCTTTAAAGGAAAGGTGAAAGGCCCCGAAGGACAACACGATCACGCAATCCATGCGGTCATGTTCGGCCCGGACGGCCGTCTCTATTTTAACTTCGGAAACACGAATTCCGAACTGCGAAGGGAAGATGGAACGCTGGTGATGGATCAATTCGGTCAGCCGGTGAACAACAGCCACGAGCCCTACATGGAGGGTATGGTGATCCGCTGCGAGCTCGACGGAAGCGAGGTCGAGGTGCTCGGCTACAACTTCCGAAACAACTGGGAGGTGACGGTTGATTCCTACGGCTCGATGTGGCAGTCGGACAACGACAATGGCTCAAGTTCGTGCCGGGTCAACTTCGTCATGGAATACGGCAACTATGGCTACCGCGATGAGGTCACCGGACTCGGATACCAGAGCAAACGCACCAACATGTCACCGGACATTACGCGCAGCATGTGGCACCAGAATGATCCGGGCGTTGTCCCCAATTTGCTCATCACCGGTTCCGGCTCTCCGACCGGGATTCTGGTCTACGAGGGAGAATTGTTGCCGGAGGAATTTCGCGGCCAACTGATCCACGCCGAGCCGGGGCGCAATGTCGTTTGGGCCTTTCCGGCCACGAAGAACGGAGCGGGTTATTCAGCCAGCATCACGGACATTGCAAGAAGCGTGGGAGACCGGAACTATCGACCCTCGGATATCTCGGTGGCGCCCGATGGATCGCTGGTCATCGCCGACTGGTATGATCCGGTAGATTGCTGTCACCGCACCGTTGACGACACCGGACGCCTGTTTCGGGTCGCACCGCTGGGGCATGCCTACGCTATTATACCCAAGTTCGATTT
>Ga0115002_10001154_pt1 | contig 36816 bp, 29 predicted proteins | sample ArcticOcean_MG_C_8_FD_89576 | JGI IMG/M metagenome (GOLD analysis project Ga0115002, IMG submission 89576) | Marine microbial communities from western Arctic Ocean - ArcticOcean_MG_CB11_86 | ecosystem: Environmental > Aquatic > Marine > Oceanic | place: Arctic Ocean: Canada Basin | collected... | reverse complement strand
GAATCTCTGTTCGCTGTTTGCTCTATCCGTTCCTGTTCGCTCTCAATTCTATATTTTGAGCGACCTCTATTGACCAAGCAGCCCAACAAAACCAAGATTTTGCAGAGCGCGATTATAGGAGGTATTGGGCCTTTGCATAGACCTCAGGTTGAATACGAGGGCATTTTCGCACCCTCTTATCGCTTTTTTTCGGCGATTGGTGAGCAGAACATTTATTCGCTCTTGAGGACGGTCAATTGGGACTGTTGAGCAGATATTTCTTGATGCATGGACCATGCATCCTTTTTCTTTAATGCGGTCAGCCAAATGCGCATTTTGCTCGCGGCACTCGTTCCGCCTTCTGCCTTGCTTGATAATCGACAAATCCGCGGGTATCGAACTGCTCTCCCGACTCCTCAACGGTGGCGTTCCAAGCAGTTGAGCTAGGGATGTTCTTGTTTGCGAACGTACCACAACCCGATAGTAGCAGCATTCCGGCTATCGCCGACGCATATCCAATCTGCCAGAAATGCAAAATTAATAACGACTTAGCGCGAAGCATCATCACTCCTCCTTGAGTTAATTGCCTTCAGTTCTAGATCTTGTAACGAGCTTTCGTGCTGCAAGTCGGTAAGATCGGAAACACTTCTGGCAAATCGACCGACAAACCAAAAAACCTGCGCGCAGTGATAGCGAGCGATAATGAATTGGTTGAAAAGGCTAATCCAATGAATAGCCGCTCTTGTTGGACATTCGCGGGGAATCCCACTCTGTAGACAAGGGAAACTCTATTAGGGCAATTACTTAGCGTTCGCAATAGCAATCTGCCGGGTCATCGACGCGGCAAACAGTTTGGATGGGCAGATTAGCATTCTCGTCCCCAGTTTTGATATAATAGAATTCCCCCCTGATGACTAGTTCCACGGACGGAACCCTGCCCTAAAGTGACTTATGAAAATTCGTATCACTTCAATCTATACCATTTGGATCTGCATGTTGCTCTCCGTCATGGCGACCAGCACGACTGCGGAGACAAGAAAAGAGCGCGAGGCTAAATTCAAATCGCGCGTCGTTCCGTTGCTAAGAACGTTTTGTTTCGATTGCCACTCCGGCGACAAGCCCGAAGGTGATCTGAGTCTGGATGGTGCCAACTCCGCTCGTGAAATTCTCGAAGGCAGAAAGCACTGGCTCAAGGCACTTAAGCAACTTCGAGTTGGCGCGATGCCTCCCAAGGATGCCGATCCACTGTCCAAACAAGATCGCCAGTTCCTTTCCGATTGGCTAGATGGCACGTTAAACGACATCGACTGTACGGGGACGCCGGATGCAGGTCGAGTGACGATGCGTCGTTTGAATCGAGTCGAATACCGCAATACGATTCGCGACCTCGTGGGCCATGACTATCAACCCGCTGCCGATTTCCCTGGCGACGACGTCGGTTATGGCTTCGACAATATTGGTGACGTTTTATCATTGCCGCCATTGCTCATGGAAAAATATCTAGCGGCGGCAGCGGAAATAACCAACCATGTGATCGTTGCCAACACCAGCCCGTTGATAAAGAGAATCACGGCAAAACAAATGTTGGCTACCAACACCGCCAGCGATATTGGTGGGGACGCGCGACTGATTGCTAGTAGCGGCAAACTTGTCGCTCAGTTTGACTTTCCGGAATCGGGCACGTATCGATTAGTCGTTCACGCTTGCGGAGATCAAGCGGGTGATGAAGATGTCGAAATGGGAATCGAACTCGATAGCAAATTGACGCAGACGATCAAGGTCTCCCAGCCTCGCAATAAACCTCACTCTTTTGAAAAAGAAGGAAGAATCGAGAAAGGCAAGCACAGCATCGGCGTCTCATTCCTCAACGACTACTACAAGCCCAACGTAGCAGATAGAAATCTAGCTGTTCACTGGATCGAAATACACGGGCCACTTGGAAGTCAAAAAAACTTGCCCGATAGTCACCGGAAACTAATCTTTGTCACGCCAGACGAAAAAGTCTCGCCGGAAAAAGCAACCAAGGAAGTCCTCACGCGATTTGCCAACCGAGCGTTTCGTCGCCCCCTTTCCAACGACGAAGTCTCGCGACTAGAACGGATCGCCAAAATGGTTCGCGACGATGGCGGAACTTACGAAGAAGGAATTCAACTGGCCATGCAAGCGGTCATGACGTCGCCATTCTTTCTCTTTCGCGTTGAAGCCGACCCCATTGGCAATTTCGCTCGCCCCCTGAATGATTATGAAATCGCGTCGAGGCTATCGTATTTCTTATGGAGTTCGATGCCGGACGCAGAACTGTTCAAACACGCCTGGAATGGCACGCTTCGCAAAGACGACAATCTGAAACGGCAAGTTCAAAGAATGCTTAAGGATAAGAAAGCCGAAGCACTCGTCGATAACTTTGCCTTGCAATGGTTACAACTCCGGCACCTCGGCGAAATGACACCCGATGCAAAACTCTTTCCAAGCTATAACGAACAACTCCAAAAAGACATGCTGACTGAAACTCGCATGTTCCTCGCCGAGATTATTCAACAAGATCTACCGCTGACGAATATCATCGACGGAGAGTTCACTTTCTTGAACCAACGTCTTGCCAAGCATTACGAAATACCCAACGTACAAGGCGACCAATTCAGGAAAGTCTCACTCAAAAATACGCCGCGCGGCGGAGTCCTTACTCACGGTAGCGTGCTCACCATTACATCCAATCCAACTCGCACCTCTCCCGTCAAACGAGGAAAGTGGGTGCTGGATAACCTGCTGGGCGAACCACCTCCACCGCCTGCAGCTGACGTCCCACAACTCGACGATCAAACTGAATTGACAGGAACACTACGACAAAAGCTGGAACAGCACCGAGCCAGCCCTATCTGCGCATCTTGCCACAAACGGATGGACCCACTTGGATTTGCCTTTGAAAATTTTGACGCAATTGGTGCTTTTCGAACGCGGGATGAGAACCTTCCAATTGATGCTAGCGGCGAACTGCCGAGTGGAGAAAAGTTCAACGGTGCTAAAGAGTTGCGAAAACTTCTTGCGACCAGCTCGCGAAAGCAGTTCTTAAAATGTGTCTCGGAAAAAATGCTTACTTACGCACTTGGTCGAGGATTAGAGTACTACGACGTCTGCGCAGTCGATAACATAACAAAGAGCATTGATGCGAATGACGGTACTTTTTCGTCGTTGGTGATCGCTGTTGTAAACAGCCGTCCCTTCCAATGGCGAGGACCGCAAAAGGGGAAATAGTGATGGCAAGAGTTCCACAAGTCAGCCGGCGAACCGTATTGCGAGGGTTGGGCACTGCTTTAGCTTTGCCGATGCTGGACATTATGGCTCCGAGTCTTCCCGCGGCGGCTGCGGGCAAGCCACCTGTTCGCATGGGGTTCATCTACGTTCCCAACGGCATCAACATGGCTAATTGGACGCCGGAAGAAACGGGAGCAGATTACAAGTTACCTCCCACGCTCAAGCCGTTGGAAAAATACAAAGAGAGCATGTTGGTTTTGAGCGGTCTCACGCTTAATGGCGGCCGTGCGTTAGGTGATGGTGCTGGCGACCACGCCCGCAGTGTCGCGTCGTTTCTCACGGGCGCTCATCCGAAGAAGACTTCGGGCGCGGACATTAACAACGGTCCCTCTGTAGATCAAATCGGAGCTCGCGAAATCGGCGACGCCACCAAATTGCCGTCTCTAGAACTTGGCTCGGAGCGTAGCGCTCCAGCCGGTCGCTGCGATTCTGGATACAGTTGTGCGTACACCTCTAACATCTCTTGGCGTTCCGAAACATCGCCGATGGCGAAAGAGATTGATCCCGCTGCAGTTTTCGATCGATTGTTCGAGGGCAGTGACCGAAATCAAAACGCCGATATCCAAGACAAACGGAAACGCTACAAGAAAAGTGTTCTCGATTTTGTTTTAGAGGATGCCAAATCACTTAGCCTCAAATTGGGATCATCCGACCGCAAGAAACTGGATGAGTACATGTTTGCCGTTCGCGATATCGAACGTCGCATCACTGGCGTCGACAAGTTAACGGAAACGGAAAAAGGCGTTCCCGACTACCCTCGCCCGGCTGGAGTGCCGCGTGAATTCGACGAGCATTTACAACTGCTTAGCGATCTGATCGTGTTAGGCTTCCAAACAGATTCGACGCGAATCTCAACCTTTATGTTCACCAACGCGGGAAGTAACCGTAGCTATTCGCAAGTTGGAGTTCGCGATGGCCACCACGGTATATCGCACCATGGAAACAACAAAGAGAAGCTCGAAAAGATCGGCAAGATCAATCTTTACCACGTCAAACAGTTGGCGTATTTAGTAGAGAAGATGGCCAGCGTCAAAGAAGGCGAAGGCACGTTGCTCGACAATTGCATGTTGATGTACGGCAGCGGGCTTGCCGACGGCAACCGTCACGCCCATCACGATTTGCCCATCATTCTTTTGGGCGGTGGAGGCGGGACGCTCAAGACTGGCCGCCATATTCGCTACAAAGAAGAAACGCCTCTAACAAATCTCTACGTCTCAATGCTGAATCGGGTCGGTGCGAAAACGGAGTCAATGGCGGACAGCACGGGTCCGTTAAAAGATCTCACCTAGTGCTTCGTGAATGCGAGCCTTGAAATTACGCCCTAATTTTCGTCCCTTTCGCCACGACCGGAACGCAATCCGTGCCCACTTGCTGGTTCGCGATAACGTGCCAACTTTGACATCTGTGCAGATCGTAAGATGAATAAGTAGGAAGGCGCGAACGCTTTCCCCATCAGTTTCGGTCTACGAATTGGTAGGTTGTGAGAAGGTCGATGAGACTTGTCAGCTTCGGTTGTATTGTCGTTCTGCTGAGCGCAGTTTCCGCCGATCTCGCTGCGCAGTCACGTATTGACTTCGCCCGAGACATCCAACCAATTCTCGCCAACCACTGCATTCGCTGTCACGGCCCCAACGAAGCGGCTCGAGAGGCGAAACTGCGACTCGACCAACCCGACTCACTGTACCGCAAATCCTCAAGCGGTCGCCAGTTAGTCGTAGCGGGTAAACCGAGCGAAAGCGAATTGTATCGCCGCATCATGTCGTCGGATGACGACCACATGCCACCGATCGCCGAGAGTAACCTGCAGCTTTCGGCCAAGCAAATCGCGAAACTTCATCTGTGGATTCAACAGGGCGCGATTGGTAAATCGCATTGGGCGTATTCTCCCATCGCCGCGACTCAGTCACCGGCAGTTCAGAGTGCCCAGTGGCCTCGCAATTCCATCGACAATTTCGTCCTTCACCAGCTCGAAGCAAAGGGAATGTCGCCTGCAAAAGAAGCGGACCGACTCACACTTATCCGCCGCGTCACGTTCGATCTGACTGGTCTGGCTCCGCTGCCAAACGAAATCGAGCAATTCGTTTCCGACTCATCGCCACGAGCTTACGAGAGATTGGTCGACCGTTTACTCGAGTCGCCAAAGTACGGCGAGCGGATGGCGACGCCCTGGCTCGACCTCGCCCGCTATGCCGACACTCATGGTTACCACATCGATAGTCATCGCGACATGTGGCGTTGGCGCGATTGGGTCATCCAAGCGTTAAACGACAACATGCCTTTTGATCAATTTACGATCTGGCAATTGGCAGGCGACCTACTTCCCAACTCGACTCTGCAACAACGGATCGCTACTGGCTTTCACCGCAATGGCATGATCAACTTTGAGGAGGGAGCGATTCCCGCCGAGTACCTGAACGAGTACATAGCGGACCGAGTCACTACGACGGCGACCGTTTGGCTTGGCCAGACAATGGAGTGCGCTCGTTGCCACGATCACAAATACGATCCATTTTCGCAACGCGAATTCTACCAGTTCTACGCTTACTTCAACTCTATTGATGAAGAGGGACTCGATGGCCGCAACGGAAATGCGAAACCATGGATCGAAGCGCCCACGCCAAGCCAGGTCGCTCAATTGAAGGAGTACCAAGCCGAACTAAAACGGAGTCAAGGCTTGCTGGCCGAGAGAGCCAAATCGAACGAATTTCAAGAACTCCAAAAAGCCTGGGAACGACGATCTTCCGATGCGATTCATCTCAACAACTCACTGCCCAAACCAACTCATTACCTGGCGCTCAACGAAAGTACTTTGCTCGCGGACGGCAGCAAGACAGTGGTGAGCGGACCAACGAGTTGGGTCCCCGGAAAAATCCGCGGGGGGCTGTTGTTAGGGGGACGCACTCGAATCACTTGGCCCTCGAATACTTCGAATCCCTCAACACAGTCAAAGCAAGTCGCGTTTGGCGGTTGGGTTTTTGCCACCACTGAAGAAACAACGACGATCGCCGCGAAACAAACTGCTGGCGACGGATTGTGCCTCCAGCTGAATAAACTCCGACCGACGCTCACTTTAAAACGCGAAACTCACGAACGGCACTTCGAATGCGAAACACAGATCGCCTTGCGCAGCTGGACGCATATCATGGTGAGCATGGACCTCGAACGCGAGTCACTCACTTGGTTCGTTAACGGCAAACAAGTCTCTCGAACAGAATTTAGTCGCAACAACGAATTCACTCGGCTTGCAACGGCTGGGTTGAACTCTAAACAATGGCATTTAGGGGGCGGAGAGGAGCGGCCGGGATTTCGCGGCCTGCTCGATGAATTCTACGTTTTTGATCAATCGCTTTCGGCGTTTAATGTCGCTCGTATTGCTGGCCGAGAACCGATTCTCGATCTCCTCAAAATTGCACTTCCGAAGCGCACTCCCGCACAGAGAGCGTTGCTGCGCAATTACTTCATGAGACATGAAGACAAAATTTCCCAGAAACTCCTCGCTCGAGACGAAGCAATCCAATCCAACCTTCGGCGTCTGCAACGCTCGTTGCCGACGACAATGGTGATGGCCGAACTACCAGAACCGCGGCCGACGCATGTTCTCAAACGAGGGGACTATCGCCAGCGCGGCGAACTTGTCACGGCTGCAACACCGGCGGCGCTACCGACGCTCGACAATGACGGCCAAGACCGTCTGGCCTTGGCCAGATGGTTAGTCCACCCCGACAATCCACTCACCGCTCGAGTCACCGCGAACCGATACTGGTCACTCTTTCTTGGCCGCGGCATCGTTGCAACCGAAGGAGACTTTGGATCTCGAGGCACGCCACCAACACACCCCCATCTACTCGATTGGCTGGCCAATGAATTCGTCCGCAGCGGCTGGAATGTCAAACACCTTCACCGCTTAATTGTAACTTCCGCAACCTATCGCCAATCGAACCGAGTGAGCTTCGCCGAACGGAAACGCGACCTTGATAATGTGTGGTTGTCGCGGATGCAACGAACTCGCCTGCCCGCGGAAGCCATCCGGGACAACTCGCTGCAACTAAGTGGCTTGCTGATCGAGAAAGTCGGTGGCCCGAGCGTTTACCCGTACCAGCCAAGCGGACTCTGGCGAGAACTCTCCTATCGAGAAGATTTCACAGCGCAAGTTTACCGACAAAGCAAGGGCATCGATCTCTACAGACGCAGCCTCTACACGATCAGGAAACGGACGCTGCCGCCGCCAATGCTGAGAATTTTTGACGCTCCAGACCGAACGGTCTGCACGGTGAAACGCCCTACGTCCAACACGGCTCAACAGGCTCTTACGTTACTAAACGACCCAACATTTGTGGAAGCTTCGCGACACATTGCACAACGACTGTTAGTAGAAGTACCAGAGAATGATCGCTCTCAGGTCTTCTTCGAACGCATTCTAGGACGCCCGCCGCGAGCGGCTGAACTGCGACTCGTTGAACGGCTGTACGGTCGGCAACTAACTACCTACCAAGATGATCTTTCCGCTGCCAAGCGATTGGTTTCGGTCGGCGAATCGTCGCGCGATGAAAATCTTGATATCGCCGAACACGCAAGCTGGACGATTGCCGTGACCGTGCTCCTCAACCTTGACGAGGCGGTGCACAGACCATGACTAAAATCCAACAAACCGCACTGCCGTTAACTCGCCGCCAGTTCTTCGGAGAACTTGGCGCTACCATGTCTGCCGCGGCACTCGCGTCACTGCTACCCGCTGATTGTCTGGCTGCGAATTCGATCAGCCGAGCGCCGCATTTCAAACCAACGGCAAAACGAGTCCTCTTTCTCTGCCAGTCGGGGGCGCCGTCGCAGATCGATTTATTCGACCCCAAGCCCGAGCTGGCAAAGCGACATGGCGAGCAGTTACCCGACGACGTTCGCAAAGGACAGCGGTTAACTGGCATGACCGCCGATCAAGAATCAAAACCCCTGACGAGTTCGCTGTTCAAATTTGCTCGACACGGACAATCGCAAACGCCGTTAAGTGAACTGCTGCCCTACACCGCGAAAATTGCCGATGAACTTTGCTTTGTTCACTCGCTGCACACCGATGCAATTAATCACGATCCAGCGATAACTCTGCTTCAGAGCGGCAGCCAGTTGCCGGGAAGACCGAGCATGGGAGCCTGGACGAGTTATGGGTTGGGAAGTGAAAGCAAAAACCTGCCCGCCTATGTCGTGATGGTTTCCGGCGGCCAAACGGGAGACCAGCCCTTGTCGCAGCGGCAATGGGGCAGCGGCTTTCTTTCGACGGAGCATCAAGGACTGAAGTTCCGCGGCGGCAAGCATCCCATTCTCTTCCTCGAGCATCCAGCAGATATCGATCGCAAAACCCGCGACCGCATGTATGATGCGATTGACGATCTTAACAAACTACAATTCGACGAAACCAGCGACCCCGAGATACAACGACGGACGGAGCAGTATCGACTCGCACAACAAATGCAGATTTCAGTACCGTCTCTTGTCGATCTTTCCAACGAACCACAAAGCACGCTCGACTTGTACGGTAAAGATGTTTTGACGCCTGGTAGCTACGCGGCTAATTGCCTAACGGCTCGTCGACTACTGGAACGCGATGTGCGGTTCGTGCAGCTATTCCACCGCGGCTGGGATCACCACGAACGACTACCAAGTCGCATTCAATTGAAATGTCGGCAAACGGATCAACCTTCAGCGGCCCTTATCACCGACCTAAAACAACGGGGACTTCTCGAAGATACCCTCGTCGTTTGGGCCGGAGAATTTGGTCGTACTGCATATTGTCAGGGATCGCTTAGCGACAAGAACTATGGTCGAGATCACCACCCGCGTTGTTTCTCGATTTGGATGAGCGGTGGCGGAATCCGCAAGGGACTATCCTACGGCAAGACGGACGATTTTTCGTATAGCGTCACCGAAAACCCCGTCCACATTCACGACCTGCAAGCGACCATCCTCCATTGCCTCGGTATCGATCACACCAAGCTGACATATCGATTCAGCGGCCGCGATTTTCGCTTGACGGATGTTGGCGGAAAAGTCGTGAAAGACATTTTGAGTTAGCCGTCTGTGTTTCCGTAGTAGGGCTCGCCAGAGTTCTGGCCGTTATCTCAAGCACACGTCACCATACAATCCACTCCGGAACTCTGGCGACATCCGCTACATAGCAGGCCGCACACTGCAAACTGGCGATTTTTTCAGGCTTCTGCTAAAATAGACGTAAGTCATTCCTCAACTTTAAGTTCAAAATCTATGGTCCAGTCTAGTATCAAGTTCGCCGTTACATTGGCTTGTGTATTGAGCTTTTGCGCGGCCACAATTGCTGCGGAGCCAGAACCTGGCGAGGCGGCGTTTTACACAAAGCGAATTGAGCCGCTACTGAAAAAACGTTGCTACAAGTGCCACTCTGATGACGCTAAAGAAATCAAAGGTGCCTTGCGACTCGACAATCGAAATTCAATGCTCGACGGCGGCGACTCGGGCCCGGCGATTGTTCCGGGCGATCTAGACGCTAGTTTGTTAATCGAAGCGATCAGTTACTCCGACGACTTTTACCAAATGCCGCCCGACAGTCGACTTCCCGAAAAGGCGATCAAGGACCTCACCCAGTGGATTAAAGCGGGGGCGAAAATGCCCGCAGAAGATGCCAAAGAGGAGTGAGTTGCCTGGGATTCGCGGCGTTCTCAGCGAATTATCGGCAAAGTCCCGCTAATGCGAACAGGGTGTCCAGTGTTGATACTGGTTTGGTAAACCTAGCGAACGCGTTCCGATTTTGCGGGCTAAGCTTAGATACCGACCTTATTGTCCAATTTTCGGTCTGGTCAGCGCTACCAAAACCGGCGACAATTACAGGAACTGGACTGGATGACACTTTAAGTGGCGCCAACAAAGTAGTGGTTCAGAAACGACTGAATCGGCAAAGAGCGAAACGGGAAAGCAGATGAAGTTCAGAGTTTATCACATCGCAGTTCTCTTAGGACTCTCGGTGATTTCTGCGCGTGCTGAGACTCCCGTGGCACAATCCAACTCTGAACAAATTGCGAGTTGGATTAAGGAACTACAATCCGACTCGTTCATCGACCGCGAAAAGGCGACCGAACACTTAATCGAAGTCGGAGAAGAAGCTGTCCGTCCACTCATCGCAGCGGCGCAGTCGAAAGATCGCGAAGTGATGTTTCGGTCGGTGCTCATCTTGAACGATTTTGCAATTAACAATCTCGAAACGCCGTTGAGCGATTCGGCTTGGAAAGCACTCAAAGAAGTCATTAGCCAAAATACTGGCCGCTCCGCTGCGAGACGAGCGGAAACGGCACTCCAAGATTTCTACGTTGCTCGCGAAGCCAGAGCAGTTACACGATTGCAAGACCTCGGTGCGAACCTCGAGTACTACACTCGCATGATTGATGGACGATACGTTCCAGTCGTGACAAGTGTTGTTGTTGGAGATACATGGACGGGGGAGGTCAAAGACCTGCACCAAATACGCTGGCTTCGCACTATCGAACGAGTCACGTTGAAGGGCGAAAAAGTCCGCGACGATTGGGTAGAACCGATTACCGAAATCAGCCACGTTGGTGAGTTCGCGATCAAGAAGGCAAAAATCACTGCAGCCTGCCTTCCCGCTATTCGCAATATGAAACAGCTGAGCATCCTCAAACTTCACTACTTAGACCTAGACAACGGGTCGCTCGATACATTGAAAGAGCTGACGCAACTAACAAAGCTCGAACTCTACGGAACAAAATTCACGCGAGCGAATCGACACCTCCTTCAAGACGCATTGGTGTCGACGAATGTAGATATTCGCCAAGGGGGATTCTTGGGCGTCGGCTGTGAGCAAATTACAGATCAATGCACCATTGCCTACGTCCACAGCGGCAGTGCCGCTCATAAAGCACAGCTTCGACCAGGTGATGTCGTCGTTAAGTACGACGGGAAAGACGTTGCCGACTTTGAAGCGCTCACCGAGCTTATCTCTGAAAACAAAGCCGGCGACGAAATCACGATCGATGTTTCGCGAACCGGGACCATCCTCACCAAAAAAATGGTACTCGGCGAATGGGAATAATTTCCATTCGCATTTCCACTTGAATCCTTTGAACGTCTGATTCCTGGGGTGGCAGCATTCTCGCTGAGGCTTGCCGACCCCATCGTCTCCTCTCTTCGTTTAACCCGCTGCCGTAGGCGCAGGCTTTTTGTTCAACGTAAACGCATTCGCCCACGCCTCCTTCTGCTGCGGGTTAAACGAGACCCAGCCATCGCACCCAAACCAGGCGTTTCTAAGCCGTGGTCGAAGACCACCTGCATGTTCACTTGCGTGTTCGTAACTGGTAAACTGTTTGTGCTGTCGACTCAATCAACTACTCGACTCAAACAACTACACGCTTAACAAGTGGAGAGCAATCATGCAAATAATGAGAGCACTAACAACGATTTTTCTCGTCTGCCTGATATCGGCATCAGCCATCGCCGAGAAACACACCGCGCTAATCGTCGAAGGCCAAAACAATCACGGTATCTGGCCCAAGACAAGCAAGATGATGAAGAAGTATTTGGAAGAGACGGACAAATTCACCGTCGACATTGTAAGAACGGCAGCGAAAGGGATCGACCCAAAGTTCAAGCCTGACTTCAGTAAATACGATGTTGTCGTCTCGAATTACAATGGCGCTCCATGGCCCGAGGCAACCCAGAAAGAATTCCTCGAATACATTTCCGCGGGCGGTGGGTTTGTTGTCGTCCATGCTGCTAACAATTCGTTTGGCAATTGGCGTGAATACAACCGAGTGATCGGGCTTGGTGGATGGGGTGGCCGCAATGAGAAGAGTGGCCCGTACGTTTACTACAACGACGAAGGCAAGCTCGTTCGCGATGAGAGCAAAGGAAACGGCGGTCATCACGGACCCCAACACGACTTCAGTATTATCGTTCGCGATCCCGAGCATCCAATTACCAAGGGAATGCCTGGCGAATGGTTGCATGTCAAAGACGAGCTGTACGATTTCCTTCGTGGACCAGCGGAAGATATGAACGTTCTAGCAACCGCTTTGGCTTCCAAAGACAAAGGTGGATCTGGTCGACATGAACCGATGATCTTTACGATTAATTACGGCAAAGGCCGCGTCTTCCACACGCCGATGGGACATGCAGACTACTCGCAAGAGTGCGTTGGATTTATCTCCACGCTACAGCGAGGTACGGAATGGGCAGCGACCGGTAAAGTCACGATCGAAATCCCCAAAGATTTCCCGACCGCTGACAAGACCAGCAAGCGGCCGTATACCGAGTAGATATCGGAGCGATACCGTATCGAAAAAACAAAGCCGGAGTGGTTCGCGCCACTTCGGCTTTTTTGATGCGCCAAGCTGAGTTATTTTCTGGATCAATGAGCCCAACGGACGAATTCTAGGCTGATATTGCTGCTACCCGATTTCGGTACGAAAACAGCTGCCCCTTGAGCGGGATCTATCCAGTGATAGGTTATCTCAGTGCTGTCGGGCTGGATGCTCACTCGAGGTGAAAGCGTAAGTGACTGAGTTTTTTCAAACCACTCTGGAAAATAAGAAGTCGTCGACTGAGCAGCAAAACTTTTGTAAAGACTTGCAAAGTCTACGCTTGCCCATGAGTCGTGTTCTTCGATAGTAAACGAAGTTCCGAAAACTAACCTTCCGTTGATTTCCACGGCGTTATCAAGGCTGCTGTTATGGGCGAGAAAGCGCTCAAAAATGGCGACCAAGCCAGTGATATTACAACCTCCTGCGGCGGCAATTTCCAAGTCGTTACAAACAAGCGATGGCAGGCGAATAGGAGCTGTCGTGCCGTCCAATGGCGAGAGCTCGACAGGACCGAGCGGCACGCCCGTACCGCTCATGATAACTTTGCCTGTTACGATCAAAGTACCCCTTACCGTTACCCCCGAGGTAATACCGAGGTCACCCGCGCGGACGAAAATCCCCAATGAATTCGTAGCTGGATCGGCGAGTAAATCTGACGTTTGCCTACTCGACGAAATATACTGCACTTTGTAGTAGGGACCGCCTTCGAACAGCTGATATTTTGAAATTCGCGACGGCAACGCCCAATCCGAGTTGGGCAGAGTGGTTGGTACGTTCGACACCGAAAGCTGCAGCCAATTATCCAACCTCTCGATGACCTCACTGTCGGTCTGCGTAGATTCATCAATGCTGATGGCTCCATTGAACGGGCGATTGTCGGTGGAAGAGCTTAACGCCATCGTTGCCAAATCACTTAAGAATTTCTTTCGTTGAGTCGTCGCGGAGGCCCACTGTATCGATCGTTGAGTGATTGTCTCTACAGAAGTGACGAGTTTTGTAAAATTGAATGCGTCACCAACAAACGGCAAAATCACCCGTCGTCCCGCGAAAGTTCCGCCATTATTATCTGTTGCTCCAGCTTCCATCACAGCAAGGCCGTCTCTTGATTTTTCTGCCCAACGTATCAGCACTTGCGCGCCAGCGGCAATGTTGCCGCCGAGATACGCTTGGGACTGATTGTCTGTGGTAAATTTGTGCTCCCCAATTTTAAACCCCTCGGTAATATAATGAGTATTATCAATCACCCATCCCCATTTCTCGCTGATGGTTGACCCAGCATTTGAAATGTTTAGCTCGTCGTACAAATTGAGCTGTTCATTGAGAATACCGATGGAAGCGTTCGTTAATTTCGTCCCAACATCGGTGGGTAAAATCTCTTCAGATATGTAAGCTGCCTGGTTCGCAGCGATTTTTGCATCATAGGCCGACTGCGTGGCACTCGCCGTTATAAGATCGACAGCGAATCCCCAGTTGATAAAAGCTGTTTGCCGAGCGGATTCCTGGCTGGTAAGACTGGAGGCATCGCCAACGACGATTAGCAACTTCGACCCTATCACCTTGTCCGCGCTTGGATAGTTTTTGGGAAACTGCAAATCGCCTTGAATCTTCACGGCTCCCGTAGCGGTGATCGTAATCGTCATTCGGTATGGATTGTCGGACCACTCGGGGTCGCTCGATGTAAGCGACGAGTCTCCCGCCGTGTACGTTATTTCGTAGGATTCAGTGGAGCTTAACGACCCCGAAATCGTTGTTCCAAAACCGCCCCACGTTCCGTCCTTGACGTGCTTAAGCGCAATCATCGCAGCAGAAGTCGCCGTGCGTTTTGCGGAGCCACTTAGATTGTGATTCAGATGCACAGTCGCCACGCTGTGCTGCATGCGGATCATTGAGTACGACAACGTCATCGTCAAGCCAAGGACAAACATGACAATGATAATGGCCGAGCCGTTGCGTTTATTGAATCGTGATTTTCTAGACAAAATCTGCCCCCCCAATTGAAATAATGACATGAATAATTTTCGCATGCGCAATAAACTAGCGCAAAATCCATTCCGTGAATTTGGAATAGAAATCTAGCTGGAGATAGGTTTTCCCGCTAAAGCCAGAAGGCAATCTAGATTTGATTGCTCAAGCTGAAAAATCGAATTTCGTGTAGAGACCGAACGGTCTGATGAAGAAAAATGGGGATGTCCCGATCGTCGAATGGTATCGCCCTACTAAAAGGTACTACCAATTCTCCCAAAAGACAGGTGAATAACTCACCCACCTTCGACTTTTCATTTCGGTTTCTGCGGCAAATCCGTTACCGCCGGTTATTCGTCGCCCCAATTGATAACCTGAAACTGCAGACCACTTCCGCCTGTTGGCGGTACAAAAATGGGCTCACCAGAAATCGGCTTGAGCCAGTGATAGGTGACTTCCGTAGGATCGGGTTTGATTTGGATCCGCGGAGTCAGTGCGATCGATTGGTCACTGGCAATCCAACTTGGAAATCGATGAAATATTTCCTGAGTATCAAAAGTCTGATACAGCGTCAGATAGTTTAGATCTTTCCACGACGTATGTTCATACACTTCGAACTTTTCATCAAAAACAAGTCGCCCCTCAATCGTAAAAGCGTTGTCTGCACCACCTTTCTTAAGAATGACATCTTGAAAGACAGCGACGAGTCCCGTGATGCTTACCGTTGACTCTTCCTCCAATTCAAGATTCTCGCAGATAAGCGTTGGTAATCGAATAGGTATTGATGACTCGTTGAGCGACTCGATGTTATGCGCCGTTAAGTTAATATTGGTACCGTCCAGCTTTATCTTCTTGGTCGAAATCAGTGTGCCCTCAATGTCAACGTTTGAGTTAATTACCAAATCACCTCCCGTGGCGTGATAATAGATACCCAACGGATTCGTGGCAGGATCGGGCGCGAGGTCCGCAGTAAGTACGTTCACGGTGATCGCCTGAACTGTATACTCCGGTCCGCCTTCATAAATTCGATAGGTCGAATAACCGGAAGGCAAGACCCAATCGTTCGCAGGCAACGTAGCGGCAACGTCGTTAACCGTTAGTCCCAACCAATCCTCAAGCTTCTCCTCCGTCGTGTCGCCTTGGGCAGTTAGGTCTATATCAATCGCGCCCGTAAATGGGCGATTGTCGTTCGATGATGTATAAGCGAGAGCGCGTAAATCTCGGAAGAATCGCTCTTGAGGCTCATAGGTGGCCGCCCATTCTATCGAGCGTTTAATGAGGTCCCGACCCGCGGGATTTAGATTATCCCAGTCGTAGCTGACACCGCCAATTGGTAGTGAAACTCGGCGTCCAACTGCAAATTCGTTTCCACTAAGATCAATGGCAGCGCTTTCACTAAGAACCCCTAAACAGTCTTTACTACCGTTGTTCCATTGAACAAGAATGCGAAGATCATCTGCCCAGTTCCCACCCAAATACGTGCCATCATCGCTGGACAAATGGATTTGTAGATCGCCAATACTGTAGGGACTGGTGATGTAATGGTCGTTGTCCTTTACCCAAACCCAACTTTCGATCGTTTCACTGCCCGTATTAGAAATTCCCAACTCGTCGTATAACAGATTTTCCTCGACGACAACACCCGTCTGAAAATTTGTCAACTTCGTGTCCACGTTACCGGCGGTAATCTCTTCAGACACGTAGGCAACTTCGTAATACGTTTTCTCGTTATCGTACGATGACTGAGAAGCCGTTGACGAAAGGAGCTTAATGTCAAATCCCCAATCCGTAAACGAGTCAAATCGTTTTTACTCTTGGTCGGTCAGGCTCGACGCATTTATTACAATGAACAATAGGTCATTGCTCGTCTGTTCGTTCGCAGCGGGATAGTGCTCCGCAATATTCAGAGTGCCCTGCAACTTTACCGGCCCCACGATCTGAACGGGAGGGTCCATTTTTATGTGACTCGTACCCGTTTGATACACGGTGTAGTTCTGAAATGAGGCCCAGTCAGTCAACTCGTCCTCCAACTGCTCTGGCACGAGCCGCACTATGATAGTTTCGGATCGCTCCGCCGTAACGCCGCTTCCGCCAGGATCACTAATAGTCGACGTGGCAACAATCGTCAGTCGGTACGGATTGTCCGGCCAGTCGACGTGACCCGAATCGATCGTCGTGTCACCAGCTGTGTACGTAATCGAATAGGATTGGTTGGCGCCAAGATTGCCTGTCGCCGTTGATCCGGGACCGCCCCACGTTCCGTCCTCGATCTTCTTGATCGCGATCATCGAAGCAGACATGACCGTTTGATTCGCAGCACCCATCAAACCAGAATTCGTCTGGACATTGGCAACACTATTCTGCATGCGAATCATCGCATACGACAGTGACATCGTCAGACCAATCACAAACAACACGATGACCAGCGCCGACGCTCGTCTCTTATTCCATCGCTTACCCATTCCTGTTTCCACCTTGTAGATTGGAATTGGCACTTAGCTGCCAATTGAATTGATTGGAATTCGATTCCAACACTTGGCTTGAAAAGATGACTCACCGTTTGCCCAAAGAGTCGCTCTTTTCAGAGCCTCATAAACCACTAAAACTTACGGCGCCTGCAAAGTTAACGAGCTATCGCCATTGCAATCCAAGCCCAGAACTCGCGGGCGTTCGCAAGCATCCGGATTACGATGACTACAAGGTCACCGCCACCCAAAAGAACTACCACTTTCGAGGGTGCCGCAGCAACGCGAAAAGCATTCTAGAAGTGGGCCAAGTCGGAACCTGTAGGAGACGGGGCAAATTGCCACGCCGAGGTAAATATCTACAAACGGGTTGCTAGCGCCTCTGGAAGTCGATGAGCCGCAAACCAAAGCAGTTCAACGCGTTACGACGTCGTCTTCATTTTCTAGAGCGGGCTGGCACACCAGTTGCTTCTTCTAATTCAACAACAGAATTCACTCCAAAATTTGGCGAAGTGAATCTGAGGCCTTGGATCGAGGAGGATAGCGATGAGAAAGTCTTTTACAAAACACTATTGGGTTCTGTTGGGAATCATTCCACTTACACTCGTTGGCATTTTCGCCTTCACAGCAGCGAGTCGACTGGAAGGACAGAATCAGCCACCCGCTGCGCCGTTACCAGCGCCGCCCATGCCGACGCATGCCGACATGATTCATGCACACTCCCTTTCAGCTGCTTTTCGAGGGGCCACGGCCAAAGCCCAGCCGGCCGTCGTGATGATCCGCAGCGAAAAGGCTAGTGGTACGAGTCAGGGGCAGAACGAACTGCTAGAGCATCTACTCCAACAACATCCAAGTCTGCGTCAGTTTCGCGAACTGCCGCAGCAACCAGCTCCAAAACAAAAGTCCGGTATGGGATCGGGAGTCATCATCGATTCCAGTGGAATCATTTTGACGAACAATCATGTTGTTGCGGGTGGCACAAAGATCGTTGTTCGTTTGCAGGACGGTCGAGAGTTTGAAGCCGTCGACGTAAAAACAGATCCCAAATCCGATCTCGCCGTAGTCCGCATCGATGCCAATAATCTTCCCTTCGCCAAAATGGGAAACAGCGATCAGTTGTTTGTCGGCGACTGGGTCCTGGCGTTGGGTCAGCCTTTCGGATTGGAAGGCACTGTGACCGCAGGCATCATTAGTGCAAAGGGCAGGGGACTGGGTATTACCGACCGAGAAAACTTTTTGCAGACCGACGCCGCAATCAACCCTGGTAATAGCGGGGGCCCACTGGTCAACCTCAACGGCGAGATCATCGGTATCAATACGGCCATCCATTCTCGATCGGGCGGAAACAACGGAATCGGCTTTGCCGTGCCAATCAATATGGCTCGTTGGGTCAGCGATCAACTCGTCAAAAACGGCGAAGTTAGTCGCGCCTATCTTGGTGTTGGAATCCAGAAACTGTCGCCCGATTTGGCTGCACAATTCAGCGTCCAACCAGGTAACGGAGTTGTCGTCACTCAAATTCAACAGAATTCACCAGCGGAAAAAGCTGGACTACAAGTCGGCGATATCATCACCCACTTCGACAACCAGCCAATCACCAGTCCTCGACAGCTACAGCTTTCCGTCGAGAAGAGCCAAGCTGGTCGCAAGCAAATGATCGCCATCGTGCGCGACGGGAAGTCTCTGCAAGTCGCGGCCAACTGCCAAGACCAAGAGAATGTGGTCGTCGCAAGACAGTCGACACCGACTCACTCGGTGAACAACAAACTAGGTGTCGAAACGCAAACGCTGAGACAGGAAATCGCAGCACAACTCGGACTGCGAGTTCGTCGAGGTGTAGTCATTACAGCCATCGCTCCCAACAGTTTAGCCAGTCGGCTCGGAATGCGAGCAGGAATGGTGATCTCGGAGATAAACCGAATCCCAGTTAACTCTCCCGAGAAGCTTCAAGAGTTGCTAAATGACAATGACAACCTGATGCTCTTGATTCACACGCAACAAGGCGCGCGGTTCCTGGTCATTGAAAGTTAGAAGTTAATTGACAGTTAGAAGTTAATCGAAAATTAGCCGACAAGCTTGTAACAATGGAAAAATCAAAGAGGCCAGTCGACCGCCATCATCGACGGCCTTTCCGATCGGAGCTGACTCGGCGAATTCACCTTCGCAGTGTTTGCTCCGGTCGTCTTATTTCTTGACGACAGAAGCGAGTAAGACGCGAACTCGATTTCCAAGTCGCAAGAGACTAATTAGAAGTCGACAACGGCCGAACTGCTATTGAAGTCATCGAATTCTTGGAGGCGATCGGGGGCTTTGTCTTCGAACCGAGTAAACTCTTTTCGCCATACTAGTTCGATATTACCAATGGGACCATTACGTTGCTTGGAAATAATAATTTCCGCTTGCCCCGCATACTGCTCCGCTTCGGGACCGCGGTGAAAGTACTCTTCGCGGTGAACGAACATGACGACGTCTGCATCTTGCTCAATAGCACCCGATTCTCGCAGGTGACTCAAGCGAGGCGTATGGTCTTTCCCCTCTTCCGCTTGCCGATTCAATTGCGCCAAACAGAGCACGGGAACATCCAATTCACGAGCAACACCTTTCAAACGGCGAGCGATTTTTGCGACTTGCTCCTGTCGTGGATCCGACGAATTATCGGGTTCAATCAACTGCAAATAGTCGATGACGATCAATCCCAATTTTCCTTCGCGGCGTTGAATCCTGCGAGCTGCAGCAGCGATCTCCGTAACCGTTCGACTCGGTGAGTCATCGACATAAAACGGCGCTGCGCTGATCTCCCCAGCCTTCTCCATCAATCGCGCCCGGTCGTCATTAGATATCGTGCCGTTACGCAGACGGTGACCATTCACCCGAGCCACAGAACAAAGCAAACGCTCAATCAACTCGATCGCGGCCATTTCCAAACTGATAAACAACACTGGGGCATTGCCCTGAACGGCTACATTTTCAGCGATGTTCATTGCAAAGGCCGTCTTTCCCATCGACGGGCGAGCGGCCAAAATAATCAACTCCGAATTATGCAGACCGCCAGTCAGGCCGTCGAATTCAGTGAAACATGTTTCGACCGCACCATTCGCATGATCGCCCTTCATCCGAGCGTCGATTCGGTCCATCGCGTCGTGCAAAACATCGCGCAATACCGAAACCTTGCTTCCACCACGGTCGTCGAGGATTGAAAAAATCTGCTGTTCCGCAGATGCAAGCGTTTCACGCGAATCCCGAGTTTCGTCGTACGCGCTTTCTAAAATCTCAGTACTGGCATCGATCAACGACCGGTACGTCGCCTTGTCGCGAATAATCTTCGCGTAGTAAATAGCATGTGCCGCATTGGGAACTTTGCTGCCAATTTCGGCCAAGTAAGCAGCTCCACCTACCAACTCGAAATCGCCCGTCGTGCGGAGCTGATCGACCAACAAAGTGACATCGATCTTTCGACCGGTCGAATGCATCGTCACCATGTTGTCAAACAATCGCCTGTTGGCGTCGTCGTAAAAATCTTCTGGACGAATGATCATTACGATTTCGTCGCAAACTTCAGGTTTCAATAAGATACTGCCCAACACTCCAATTTCGGCGTCCGGGTCATAGGGAGGACGGCGAGACAAAACGGAGGGCTTGGCGTTCTTCGTATAGCCTCTTGGCTCGTCAATCATGATGATCAGCGCCTATGGATCGGGGAGAATTCGCTGCCAGACTCGAGTGCTCTATGATAACAAACTCGGCCGAAAATACGGCTAGGGAAAAAGAGAAGGCAATGAGATTCCCTTTACAGAGATTCGAAATCACAACAAAAATAGGGGGAAACGACGATCTCGTGTACGAGATTTTTTTTGCCGCCTGCACCACACGCTAAACGGGGACGCATGAAGATTGTTCGTTAGTTGTTACTAACCTCCAATCTTAAGTGATACACTCACACGATTCTTGATCTTGAATTCGTGTGGTTGGTGCTATTGGTGGTGCTCATTCATACCAGTCGCAACGAGTTGTAAACGAGCACCACTAATGACACGAAAAACACGAATAGTCGATGGTGATCGTTGAACTAGGCTGCGACGCGAAAAACTCGAGACGCAAATAACTGGAGTACTGTTCGTTATGTCTAGTGAATCCAGGCGAGTGAACATCTTGGGCTCGGTGAAGGCGTGCATCGTGCTGGCGTGGATCAAACGCAGCATACAACGAAAAAAGCCCAACGGCGATTGGCCGCTGGGCTTTGTATTTATGCTTTTCGTGCAGAGCAGGCTCAACTAATTAGTTAGTGCCATCGTCTGCTGTAGGAACGACCCAGACTTTGAGATCTGCTTGAATCTCTTGGTGCAAGTGAACTTTGACTGTGTAGAGCCCGAGTTCCTTGAGTGGTCCTTCGAGTCGGATTTGGTCGGTAGTGAGAGTAAAGTTGCTCTGCTTGAGAGCTTTGATAATCTCAGCAGGACCAACGCTACCGTACAGATGACCTTCATCGTTTGCGTTAGCTTCGATGGTGATACTCTGCTTGCCGATCTCTTCGCCCAATTCGGCGAGTGTGGACAGGCGAGACTTCTCAATTTCCTGCAACTTAGCTTTGTGCTTGTCGACCATTCGCTTGTGGTGATCGGAGGCAAGCGTTGCCAAGCCTTGTGGGATGAGAAAATTCTTAGCGTAGCCAGCGCGAACTTCTACAACTTCGCCTTGTTTCCCGAGGTGGTCAACATTTTGGATAAGGAGAAGTTGGATCCCACCATTGGGACCTTTTGGAAGTCGCTTGAAACGAGAACGTCGTTGTTTTGTCGCCATGATTTTAACCTATGCAAGTTCGTGTCGTACGAACCGAAAACGTTGAGTTAAAACGGAATGTCGTCGCTTGGAGGCTGTGTAGCCGCTGTAGACGATTCCGCAAAGTTTTGTTCATTATTGTTTTGGTAGTTTGTACTGCTGCTCTGCTGTTGGTCGCCGCCTTGCTGTTGGTCGCCGCCTTGCTGTTGGCCACCACCTCCACCACCGCCGCGAGCACTGAGCATCTGCATCTTTTCGCCAACCACTCGCAACTTGGATCGCTTTTGACCATCGGTCTCCCAAGTATCGAGTTTCAAGCGACCTTCAATTAACACTGGTGACCCTTTACCCAGGTACTCGCTAGCAACTTCTGCTTGACGACCCCAAAGGGTAATATCCACAAATGTCGTCTCGTCGATCCATTCGCCTTGTTGATTTTTTCGGCGATCGTTAACAGCCAATCCGATTTCCGTCACTGCGGTACCACTTTGCAGGTACTTCAGTTCGATGTCTCGAGTGATGTTTCCGACGAGAATAACGCGATTAAAGCTTGCCATGGTGTTTGCTCCTTAGAGTTGGGCGGGAGCCGATATAGTGTACAAATGTTCCTACGCTCAATTCATAAGCTTATCAAATCCCACACCACGAAGCAAGCATCAAGCCGTAAGGCGTTAAAACGCAATGCCTTACAACCCAACTGGACTCTGTAGCCTATTCGGCAGCCGGAGCTGCTTCGACTGCATCGTCAGCTGGTGCTGCTTCTTCCGCGGGTGCTGCTTCCGCGGGTGCTGCTTCTTCCGCGGGTGCTGCTTCAGCAGGTGCTTCATCAGCGGGTGTTTCTTCTGGAACTTTTTCGCCGCGAGCGTGAGCGACCAAAGCGTCCACCAATCGCGGTTCGACTTTCAAAGTCAAGCTGCGAAGGACGTTGTCGTTAAGCTGGCAGGAGCGGTTGAATTCCGAAACCTTTTCACTTTCCAAGCGGAAGTAGGTTAACCAATAGGTTCCCTTCCGTTGGTTGTTGATTGGGTACGCAAGTTTTTGTTCTTGCCACAAGCGACTGGCGAGAACTTCGCCACCACTCTTCTCAACCATGTCTGGAATCTGCCCGGAAACGCCATTGGGATCGCGAGCGTATCGATTCGAGTCGAGAATGAACAAGCATTCATAAACGTTTTGAGCCAAGATGGATCTCCCTTTGTGTCACATTGACAACAGTCATCATCCGTTGGAGTTGTATTTATTCATACAGTAGCCAATTCCTTCCGCTGCCCAATCGGCGATAGCCTGAGCAGCTTCTTTGACTACATGCTTCACTTCCGGTGCTTCTTCATCCGTGAAACGACTGAGGACGTAATCGGCGATATCCCAGTGATCTGGTGCAGCGCCAATTCCGATTCGCAACCGGGACAACTCCTGCGTCCCCAAATGGCGAATGATGTCGTTGAGACCCTTTTGTCCGCCAGCGGACCCCTTGGCTCGAAATCTCATCCTCGCCAAAGGAAGGTTAAAATCGTCGCAGACGACTAACAGGTCTTCACATTCAAACTTATAAAAATCGAAAGCAGCTCGGACGCTACTTCCGCTTCGATTCATGTAGGTATGTGGAGCCAACAGGAAGACCCGTTGAGTCCCAACCATTGCCTCGACGAGTTCACCTTGAAATCGAGACTTGGGTGTGGTGGTACCGTATTGTTTGGCAACTTCGCCGAGGACATCAAAACCGACATTATGTCGAGTTTTCTGGTATTTCTTACCCGGATTCCCGAGTCCTACAACTAGTTTCGTGGCCAACTTAACGACAACCTGTAGCGTAGAGCTAAAGCCCAATTGGCCTAGCCATCCGCCTCCTCTTCGTCATCGGCCTTACGACCAATAACTTCTGGTTCCATCATTCCACCAACACCTTCTTCATCTTCGAGTTCTTCTTCTGGTTCGGTACAGGTAGCAATCACCGTGTCGTCGTCGACCAACATTTTCGCACCTTCGGGAAGGTCCAGGTCGGCAACGCTCAACGAACCATTCTTCTCCAAACCATTGATATTCAATTCCAGCTTTTCTGGAATAGAAATCACTGGACAATCGATGGCAACTTGATGCAGCAAGTGCTTCAAAACACCACCTTCTTTTGTCCCCGGTGCGATTCCGCGGAGCTCGATCGAAACAATTGTTTCGACGCGCTCATCGCGATCAACTCGCGTCAAGTCGACGTGCATGATTTCGGTGCCCAAGGCATCCCACTGAACCACACTAATCAATGCAGATTCGCTCACAGCACCAGTCAAATCGACCAATTTTGCACTGCGGTTAATTGCATTGGCAAACTCTTCTGTAGGGACGGTCAAGCAGACGTTGTCCTTACCGTGACCATACAAAATAGCGGGCACATTGCCGCTACGTCGCAGGCGCCGCGTGTTGCTCGATCCGAGCGATTCGCGAAGGCTACAGTTTAAAACGTCCGCCATCTTTACATACCTTTCGTCAACCGTGGTTGGGGAAACTCGTCATTTTGCCAGAAAAGCGTCCCAACACAACCCCACCTGACAATTTCGAAGCACCAAAATCTATTCGGATTTCACGTTAAAAAGAATTAGCGAGAATGGGGAATTTGGATATCTCACTGCAATCTAACGACATCAGTAACCAATGAACTACCACCAACTTCGATCCTCCCCAAGTTCACCCGCATCCCAGCGGCCTCAAATACAACCCAGTTTTCCCAAATTACGCCTGTGGCTGATTTGGGATTCAACAATTACTTCCCTTCGCGGCGCTTCCCAGGCAACATCCACGCACAACCACCACGAAAGCTCAACTCCCAAAGGCACGACCCTTTGCCCAATCTGCCCCAGAACGCTAATATCAAAACTCCTCAATCTCATATCCCCTCGATCTCATATCCCCTCAATCTCCTAACATTTGAGGGCGACCTAACTTTGAGGGCAAAAACGAGCTAAATTCGTCCCACTTCAAACAACTGGCCACTCGAACGAAAAGGGCCACAATAGGCATATAAGGTTGGCAGATGGCAAAGAAGAAGGCGACTTTTGAGTACGTCGAACCAATTGGCGCTCGCGTCCTCGTCCGAAAAGACGAACCCAAAAAGGAAACTCGCGGCGGGATCGCATTACCCGACACCGCCGAAATCCCCACAATCACCGGACGTATCGTGACGATCTCGGCCCAGGTCGAGAACGACGAAGAACTGCCATTGCGGCAATACGACCGGATTCTCTTCCACCCTAAATCAGCTGTCCCAGTCGACTTCGAGGCAGACAACCAATTGTTTGTCATCCCAGTCGAAGATGTCGTCGCCGTCTTCCGGCGAGGCGAAGAGAAGTAGCCCGCGCGGCATCGATTGGCGCGGGGAGTTTAGATAAGACGCGGCGTTCTCAACAAAAAGCCGCTTATCGCTCGCCTTCAAAAATCGCGCTGATCGACTTGTCTTGGTGAATGCGGCCGATTGCATCGCCTAAGATCTGAGCGACAGATAGCACGTCAGTACCATCGATGTACTTTTCTGGAGTGAGCGGAATCGTGTTTGTCAGCACTAGCTTTTCAATTCTCTGGTCGCGTAGTTTCTCGACCGCGTCGCCACAGAGCACGCCGTGTGTGGCGGCAACATAAATTGATTTCACTCCGTGTTTCCAGAGCAATTCCGCAGCGTCCCGAATGGAACCTGCCGTACTGATCATGTCGTCGAACATCAAAGCGATGCGGCCTTCGACCGGTCCCCCAATAACATTCTCCATGATCGTTTCTGTGGCACTCGTCCGCCGTTTGTCGAGAATCGCGACGGGCAAATTGCCCAATCGCTGAGCGTGCCCCACAGCTCGCTTCATGCTCCCCACGTCGGGACTGACGACGACGGCTTCATCGACGCCCAAATCGAGCTCTTGGAAATACTTGTTGAGAACGGGGGCCGCGTAGAGATGATCGACTGGGACGTCGAAAAATCCCTGAATTTGCGGGGCGTGCAAGTCCATTGTGAGAACTCGGTCCGCTCCCGCGCGAGTGATCAGATTGGCCACGAGTTTCGCGGTAATTGGCGTGCGGCCTTCATCTTTGCGATCTTGCCGAGCGTAACCGAAGTACGGCAAGACGACCGTGATTCGCGCCGCACTCGCTCGCTTGCAACTGTCGATCATGATCAACAGTTCCATCAAGTTTTCATTGACTGGTGGGCAAGTCGATTGAATTAGAAAGACGTCGCGACCGCGCACATCCTCTTCAATTTTGCAGACACACTCGCCGTCAGGGAAGTTATCGAGGAGTATTTTGCCAAGAGGCAGATTGAGGAATTGGCATATTTCGGCGGCTAAACCAGGATTAGCTCGTCCACTGAAAATCTTAAGCTCGCGCATCCGCGTAACCCATCCTCTGCATTTCTGCTTCGACTGCTTCGAGTTGTTCCACGCTGTTGACACTCAACGCCTCGCAAGATTGCAAGACGGCCAACGCACGCACATCCTTATTCTCGGCTTTTAAGAGTCCAGGGCAATCGGTGACATAGTATTCCTGCTGATTATTTGTGTTGGTCAGGCTCCCCAAAGAGTGCAAAAGCTCTTTGCCGTCGAATACATACGTGCTCATATTTACTTCGGTTATTTTTCTTTGTTCTTCCGTCGCATCCTTCTCTTCGACGATACCGAGGAAATTTCCGTCGTCATCGCGACAAATCCGACCCAACCCTGTCGGATTGTCGACGTGCAATGTCCCCATGATGCAAGCTGGCGAACATTCGTCGTACTCTCCCAACAAGTTACGAACCGAAGAACTCTGGGTCAAAGGCGAGTCGCCTGCCAATATCATGACGGCTCCGTCGTGCGACTCCATCTGCTCGCGAGCCATCATAACCGCGTGGCCAGTACCGAGTTGCTCCTCTTGCAAAACAAACTCGACATCAAAACCGGCGAGTGAATCCTTCACGGCGTCCGCTCGATACCCGACCACCACGACAATCCGTTCAACGCCTGCCTTTTTCAGGGCGTCTATGACGTAATGAATCATTGGGCGGCCCAAAGTAGGGAACAGAACTTTCGGCAACTCTGACTGCATACGAGTTCCCTTACCTGCTGCTAATACGACTGCCATTGGTCCGTTCATGTTCGCATCCTTCGCACCACCTCAGGTGCCGTTCGCAATTTGTGAATCATCCAACTAAATTTGACCGCACTCGCGATCTAACTCTCGGAATAGTCAGAGGATATGTTTCTATCACGACGAGCTAAATGCACGTTGCCACGATTCCAATTGATTTCGAGAATCACTCAACATCATTCTTCGACAAGCTTGGCTTTTGAACATCAGCGATATCGCTTAGGAAGCTTCTAACGATCAGATAAAAGGTAACACTTTCGGAGAATTCTGCATAACCATTCTCACAGATGAGGCAGTTGCGGGTGCAGATGAGGCAATTTTCGCCATCCAGCGGTTCATTGAGTTCTGTGGTTCATTGACACTGCCCTCCGCGGATTCGTAGAATGACACGTTTTCCCAAACTTCGCGTAGTCTGCAGAACTTCGCGCAGTCTGCAGAACAAGGACTTGCTGGAATTCGTTTGTGCGAAATGCGAGAACAACGGTGCGATTGGCATCGGTCCCTTTTCATGTCGCTTTCAGCGGCTTGTGGGACCGAACGGCCAATTGCTCCACCCGCAGCATGGTCAAGCAACAGATTCCTGGAAGGCCAGAAAACAAGGACTAAAACTTTGCACGAAGCCATCGCCAAGGCCGATACACTCATCGAGGCGCTTGGATGGATCCGAAAATTCCGCAACCGCGTCACAGTCATCAAGTTGGGTGGCAGTGTGATGGAGGACTCGGAAGCGCTCGGACACATCCTGTTGGACATCGTATTTATGGAAACGGTTGGAATGCGACCAGTCGTGGTTCATGGCGGTGGAGCTGCGATTAGCCGAGCGATGGCAAAAGCCGGAATTGAAGCACGCTTCATACAAGGCCGCCGCTATACCGATGAAAAATCGCTAGCGATCGTCGAAGAAGTTCTGGCCGGAGAAGTCAACAACGCTTTGGCTCAACGGATCGAAGAATGCGGTGGTCGAGCGATGAACTTGAATTTCGAATCCACCAACGTACTCAATGGCGAAAGATTACAACTCCCCAATCCGGACGGGGGCGATCCAATCGACTTGGGATTCGTTGGAAGAGTAACTAGCGTCGACAAGCTGGTAATCGAAAACCTTTGCTACGCTGGCCAAGTTCCCGTGATTCCGTCGATGTGCGAGGACGACAATGGTCAAAAATACAACGTCAACGCGGACACTGCAGCAACGGCGGTTGCGCAGGCACTGGGAGCGGACAAGCTGGTCTTTCTGAGCGATGTGAATGGAGTGCGGCTCGATAAAGACGATCCTGAATCGCTCATCCACTCTCTGACCGATGTCAAAGCAAAGCAGCTAATCCAAGACGGAGCAATCGCGGCTGGCATGATCCCCAAAGTAGAAGCTTGCCTCGACACATTGGAACGTGGCGTCAAAAAAATTCACATTATTGATGGTCGTATCCGACATTCATTACTGCTGGAAATATATACCAGCAGCGGAATTGGAACGGAAATCACAAAAGAGCCGTAAATAAAACAGGGCCGAACCTCGCTGGAGACCTCACTGTCTCTTTCGTTTTCCACCCCTGCCTTTCGATTGAGGAGATTTATTGTGACAACGTCCGCGTCGAGTTCAGAAGAAACGGTCGACTTATTCAAGAAGTACGTCATACCGAATTACGGTCGCTACAACGTGAACTTGGTCCGCGGTGAAGGATCTCACATTTGGGACAGCGAAGGGAATCGGTTCCTCGATTTCTTTCCCGGCTGGGGCTGCAACCTACTGGGCCACTGCCCTCCCGCCATCGTCGAGGCGGTCACAGAACAAATCGCCACTTTGATCCACGTGCCTAATACTTGGCACATCGAAGCGCAAGGACGTTGGGCACAACTCTTATCGGAGCGAAGTTTTGGCGGCCAGGCATTCTTCTGCAACTCGGGCGCTGAAGCCAACGAAGCAGCAATCAAACTCGCGCGATTGCACTCCGATGAAAAACGCTACAAGATCATTACCTTTGAAGGCGGATTTCACGGCCGGACACTCGGCGCAACCGCCGCTACTGCTCAACCAAAATACCACGAGGGGCTGGGTCCGCTAGTCGCCGGGTTCCAATACGCTCCCTATGGAGACCTCGAGACAGTCGCCAATCTAATCGACGAAGAAACTTGCGCGATACTCGTAGAACCCATCCAAGGTGAAGGTGGCGTGCGAACTCCTCCAGAAGGCTTCCTGCAAGGACTGCGAAATCTTTGCGACGAAAACGACATGCTGTTGATGTTTGACGAAGTCCAAACGGGTTGTGGCCGAACGGGCCATTGGTTCGCCTATCAACACTACGGCGTCACGCCCGACGTGATGACTTTGGCAAAAGCAATTTGCGGTGGCGTTGCCGGTGGCGCCATGCTCACCACCGCCGAAATCGCACCTAGCCTCCGACCCGGTATGCACGCGGCAACTTTTGGTGGCAACCCCATCGCCGCTCGAGCCGGAATTGCCGCGCTCGAAACGATCGAGCGAGAGGGACTTCTCCAACACGCCCAACAACTAGGCGACCTCTTTAAGAAACGCTTGACTGCTCTTCAAGAGGAACTCGAAATCATTCGCGATGTTCGAGTCGTCGGGGTCATGATCGGTGCCGAACTAAGCATCGAAGGCGGACCTCTCGTCCAGAAATGTCTCGACAAGGGACTCCTTATCAATTGCACTCAAGGCACAGTCATTCGACTGTTGCCCGCAATGAACTTAACCGTCGAACAAGCGGAAGAAGGACTCGACATCCTCGCCGATGTCCTCCGCGAAGCCGCGGCCGGCTAATTCCTTTCGCTAGCTCTCTCAATCGCCCAGCGAATGGAAATTTACCACTTAATTTCAGTTCGAACGTACTTCAATTATTTCACTCATCAAGGAACACATGATGAGACATTTACTTACTTTATTCGATCTCACTAAAGAAGAGATTGAACGAATTTTTTCCGTTACCGAAGATCTCAAGACGAAATTCAAACAAGGTCTCCGCGAGCCGCTACTTCCCGGTCGCGTGATGGCTTTGTTGTTTGAAAAACCGTCGCTGCGAACGCGCGTCAGCTTCGAGTCCGCAATGACTCACCTCGGCGGCAGCAGCCAGTTCCTCGGCCAAGACGTCGGTTGGGGGAAACGCGAATCGGTTGCCGATTTCTCGAAGGTGATCAGCGAATTTGTGGACGTGATCGTCTGTCGCACATTCTCACATTGTCGACTCGAAGAACTGGCAAAGTACTGCAACGACTGCTGCGTGATCAATGGCCTGACGGACTACTCGCACCCCTGCCAAGGACTGGCGGATTTGTACACCATCCGAGAAACGCACGGACTCAATTCCGACACGCGCCTAGCCTACATCGGCGATCCGAACAATGTCTCCCGCAGTTTGGCTGTCGCCTGCGCCAAACTCGGTCTAAACTTCGCTGTCTCGGCGCCACAGGGATACGTCTTTGACCAACCCTTTCTCGACCGACTCAAGCAAGAGGCACCGGACTTCGAAATTGAAATGCACAGCGATCCCAAAGATGCGGTCGCGGGTGCTCAGGCGATCTACACGGACGTCTGGGCCAGCATGGGACAAGAGAAGGAACAGCGGAAACGCGAAGCGGATTTCGCCCCTTATCAAGTCAATTCCGAACTCATGGCCGTCGCACCCGACAACGCCATCTTCTTGCATTGTTTGCCCGCCAAACGAGGCCAAGAAGTTACCGACAAAGTCATCGACAGCAAACAAAGCGCAGTGATCCAACAGGCCGGCAACCGAATGCACGCGCAAAAAGGACTGCTCGCCTGGCTACTCGCCGCCCAAATGTAAATATTGGCGTTCGACGCTTTGATGGCGTCGAAACGAATTGATCGCGACCAAGAAATCCATCGAGAATCCAACACCTTTCGACACACAATTCCTAGCAAACGGCACAACATGAAACGTCGCATCAACGAACTTCGGCCCGTTAAAGTCAAACGAAAATACACGCGAGCATCGCCCGGCAGCGTACTCTACCAATGCGGTGGCACGACGGTACTGTGTACTGCCAGCATTGAGTCCAAGGTACCGCGGTGGATGCTGGGAGAAGGAAAGGGCTGGATTACCGCTGAATACAACATGTTGCCGGGCAGCACCAACCCTCGAAAACGTCGCGACCGCGACGGTAAGATCGATGGGCGCTCCATTGAAATCCAGAGGTTAATCGGCCGCAGTTTGCGAGCCATCGCCGATCTGGATGCTTTGGGCGAGCAGATGATTACGGTCGACTGCGATGTCTTGGAAGCCGACGGCGGAACTCGCACCGCCAGTATCACGGGTGCCTTCATCGCATTAGTCGACGCGATCGCTTCGATCAAAAAGCAATTGCCCGACCCCAATAAATATCCGCTCCGAGATAGCGTCGCTGCGATCAGTGTCGGCATCGTCGATGGAAAGCCGACGCTCGACCTCGACTACCCGCAAGACTTTGCCGCAGCCGTCGACATGAACGTGGTAATGACCGGGAAAGGTCAATTTGTAGAAATCCAAGCCGCGGGCGAAGAGTCGACGTTCAGCGAAGACGAGTTCGACGCCCTCCGGAAACTGGCCCGCCGCGGCATTAAGCAACTGACGGATGTACAGCGCGTGGCGTTGGGAAAAACGTGGCCACTCGACTAACCTCAACACCAACGATTCCTTCGCTTTTTTCACGGTTTCTACTACATTCCGCCCCATTGCTTGGCGAGAATTCGTCCGCTAGGTTAAGTAGTTCAAATCACCCTCAGCAGCAACGCCATTCGCACCTCCAACCGTTCAACCCATGCGAATACAATCAGTCATAAGGCAATAGAGATCATGAGCGACCCGTATTTTCAGCAGATGTTTGCCGACCGCATCGGTGGTGCGAACTATGGCAAAGGGACCGAGATCTACAAGTTTGAAAAAATCAAACGAGCCAAGCGAAAAGCGGCTGAAGATTATCCCGATCGCACGTTGTTGAATTTCGGGATTGGTGAAAACGACGAGATGGCAGCCGAATCCGTTCGGCAAGCAATGGCGAGCGAAATCAATCAGCCCGAAAACCGCGGCTACGCCGACAACGGGATCGCCGAATTCAAAGAAGCTGTCGCCGGCTTCATGAACCGAAACTTCGGAGTCGAATTGAACGCCGAAACCGAAGTTAATCACTGCATTGGTTCCAAGACGGCGCTTTCGATGCTGCCCGCCTGTTTCATCAACCCCGGTGACATTACGCTCATGACGGTTCCCGGCTACCCCGTCGCGGGCACCCACACCGGCTACTACGGCGGCTCGGTTTTCAAATTGCCACTGCTGGCCGAAAACGACTTCCTTCCCGACCTCGACAGCATCCCTAGCGATGTTGCCGCCAAAGCAAAATTGTTGGTGATCAACTATCCCAACAGCCCGACCGGTAAAACTGCCACCGTAGACTTCTACAAAAAGGTGATCGAGTTTGCCAAAGCGAACAATATTGTTGTCGTCCAAGACGCGGCCCACATCGTGCTCACTTTTGACGGCGAACCATTGAGCTTCCTTTCCGTTGAAGGCGCCCGCGACGTTGGCGTCGAAATCCACTCGCTGTCGAAAGGCTTTGACATGATCGGTTGGCGGATCGGTTGGGTCTGCGGCAACCCATTACTCGTCCAAGCGTTCTCGGATGTCAAAGACAACTGCGACTCGGGACAATTCATCGCAGTTCAAAAAGCGGCCGCTACGGCACTTAACGACGATTCAATTCCCCAAAACATCCGCACCAAGTATCGCCGTCGACTCGAAAAAATCGTGAAAATGCTGACGCGCTGCGGCTTCCAATGCTCGATGCCCGGCGGCAGCTATTTTCTCTATACCGCGATTCCAAAGGGAGTCGAAGGTGGCGAGTCCTTTGAGACGGGCGAAGCAGCAAGTCAGTTCTTGATCACCCAACAGTCTATCGTCACCGTGCCATGGGATGATGCGGGTCCGTTTCTGCGATTCTCCGTCACCTATGAAGCAGTCGATGAAGCTGCCGAAGACGAACTGATGGCCGAAACAGAACGTCGCATCCAAGACTGTAAATTTCTCTTCTAGATTCAGGTCGCTCAACGATTCAACTCAATATCCAGTCGGAATTCAAACCCAGTCAGAACACAGAATCCAATCGGAACACAGAATCCAATCGGAACACAAGTCCATTCGGAATACAGAGGCAACGAGAAAACAGAGGTAACTATGAAACGCTCCAATTCATTTTCAAACATCATTACGCTAGTTTTGGTCTCGCTTGTTGCGATCGGCGCAACTGGCTGCGGCGAAAAGAAAACCGGCCAGTCGCTTGCCTCGCAATACGAAAAAGCTCTGAAGATTAGCAGCCCGGACGCCAAGGCAAGTCAACTTCTAAAAATTGGCGAGCAACAAGTCAAAGCGAGCGACAGCATGGGCGCTCAGAAATCCTTCATCGCCGCTGGTGTTGCCGCTGAACAAATCACATTGCCACGACTACGAGCAGAAACTCTCTCGGAAATTGCGAAAGCTGAAGGTCGCAGAGGCAAGGGACTCCGAGCCGAAGAAATGCTGGACAAAGCCCGCAAAGCATACAACGCAATCGAAACTGTCCACGACCGCATACCCGCCATGGCAAACTGTGCCGAAGTCTATGCACTCCATTTAGACGAGGGTGCTAAAGGCAAAGGCGAACTCCTCGAAGCGGAAGACCTCGTTAAGAAAATCACCGAACCGCAACGCAAACTTCAAGCGATTAGCCTAATCGCAGCCGCCTACTTTAAAATCGAGCGAGAAGAAGACGGCGTCCGGGTCTTGAATGAGATGACCACCGCGGCCAATGCAATGCCAGACGCTCGACAAAAATCAGACGCCCTGATTCAAGTTGTCGGTGTACTCGCCGCCGCCAAATTGAAAGACAAAGGCAAAGAAGTCCTCGCTACCGCAATCGAAACCATCGGTACTATCGAGGACGTGCAGAGCAAAGCTTTTGCTCTGGTAGGCCTCGCCGAAGCACAAGCCGCCATCGGCGATAAAGGTGCAGCTCGTTCTACTCTCGACGAAGCTTCCGAACTGGCCGAAAAGGTCGAGGGAAGTTTGCGAGGCGATATCACCGAACGCATCGAACGAGCCAAAAGCAAAATCTAGGCCGGCAAAACGTGCAACTTGGCAAACGCGTAACCTTGCAAACGCGTAACTTGGCAATTCGCACTTTTTCAAACCTATAAATCGAACAATTCGACGCCGCGATCCAATCATTGGATCGCGGCGTTTTTTATGAGTCACACATTCATTCGTTTCAATCATGTGCTTTCGTTACAATTTGGTACAAGAAACAGGGGCTACCACCTCGCATCTTCCGTCAAAATTGAATTAAAGCAAATGGCGTTGTCCAGAGTTAACAAATCATTCTCGCTATCAAATCATTCGCGCTATCAAATCATTCGCGTTATTAAATCATTCGCAGTGCCGACTCAAAACTAAGCGGCGAGAAAATCTGCAGAAATCGGAAGGGCTGAAAGACCGATGGTTTTAGAATCCAACCTCCAACGAATCTTGCTCGTCGAAGACGACGCTGCCTTGGCGTCGATGGTCGCGGACTATCTCGCTCCGCATGGATTCGACGTTTTGATTGAGGGGCGTGGAGACTTGGCCGTAGACCGGATAACGCGCGAAAATCCCGATGTCGTTATTCTCGACGTCAATCTTCCTGGACTGGATGGATTCTCGATTTGCCGAGCCGTTCGCGAAAGTTACCGGGGGGCGATCATCATGCTCACTGCCCGTGGGGAAGAGATCGACGAGGTCCTTGGACTCGAAGCTGGAGCCGACGACTATCTTGCCAAACCAGTTCGTCCGCGGGCTCTATTGGCTCGAATCCAATCGCATCTTCGCCGAGCAACCCCAGTTGAATCCAGTAGCCAACCAATCGTCGTGGGCTCCATTACCGTCGATGCCGCTCGACGAAGTGTGGAGCTCAACAATGAGGCGATTGACTTGACGACTGCGGAGTTTGATGTGCTGCTCTACTTGGCGAAACACCCGGGGCAAATCCTCAGCCGCAACGATATTTGCCAAGAGATACACGGAATAAAATTTGACGGACTCGACCGTTCTATCGATCTGCGAATTTCTCGCTTGAGAAAGAAACTCGGCGACGATCCGGCGAAACCGCAACGAATCAAATCTGTAAGAGGCGTCGGCTATATGCTGTCGATCGAACCATGACCTGGCTCTTTGTTCGCTTTTATCTGTGTGTATTGGTTGTGCTGTTCTTGGCTTGGTATATCCATGGCGAAGTTTCAAAGCAGCGAGCATTGGCAGAGCGTTCACGCGTATTTGAAGCGGCGCACGCAGGTGGCGTAAGACTCATGACTGGCGAACTAGATTCGGTGGACGCCGACGATCGCGAAGAGGTCCTTCGCAAGCTTCGCGAAAAATTTGAATATCCCGTCGTTCTCATGCAGACGTCGGAATTGCCAGATCGAGTCCAAAACCGCCTGCGGCAAGGAGACGACGTTGTTCACTATATTCCAGACGACGGGAAAGAGGTTGTCGTTGCTGCACTGTCTAATAAGGAACAAGTCATTCGATTGGGGCCCTTCCGAGATTATGGCTTTAGATCAATCGAAAAAGCAATTGGCGGCTGGATGAGACTCGCCGCCGAGAAACTCGCAGCTGCTGACGAAACAAACGAAGAAGCTATTCTCGATGACTTCCGCCAGAAGTTTGAATTCCCCGTCGCGATTGTCCGGCAGAATACGTTGCCCGATTGGCCAAAGTATCGCGTTGAAGCGGGAGCTAACGTCGTCTTCTACTTGGATGCGAATGAGAAAGATCTGGCAAAGAGCCAGTCTTCAGGAAGTGGCAACGACCGACCAGGATTCGCCGTGACGCGATTGGCTAACAAGAACAAAGTTTTACGTTGCGGTCCGTTCCCCAATTTCGAAAACATTGGAGAAAAAGCGGCGACCACCACCCTCGCGTTTGTGCTCCTCCCAGTTGCACTGACGATCGCCTTGCTTTTGAGACCCGTTGCTCAACAACTTCGTCGAGTCGAAGAGGCGGCGAAGGCGATTGCAGCGGGTGACTTGAGCGCTCGAGTCAACGAACAACATGTCGGCGCCGCTCGACCATTGGCACAAGCGTTTAATATTATGGCCGGGCAAACAGAAACGCTCGTCCGAACTCAACGCGAGTTGTTGCAAGCGGTTTCTCACGAATTGCGAACGCCGCTGTCTCGGATGCGATTTGCAATTGAATTGATCGAGACTGCCAAAGACCCCGACGAACGTCGCGAGCGACTCAATTCACTCGACACCGCCGCCGAAGAGCTAGACACACTCGTCGGCGAACTTCTCGGCTACGTCAGAATGGAGTCCGCTCAGCCGCAACTGAACAAGGAAAGTATCGCCGTTAAAGAAGTCATCGCTCAAATGCTCCCCCAGCAGTCGACCCTCAACCCCAAAAAACATTTCGAAGTTGGCGACGTCGACGACGAAGAAATTCTCGCCGACCGACTTGGATTCCAACGCGCTATCGGCAACCTGTTGCTCAACGCCGGTCGATATGCCAAAAGCCAAATTAAAATCCACTCTAAAACGGATGGCGACCTGGTTGTCATCGACGTCGATGACGACGGCTGCGGCATTCCCGAGGACGAACGAATACGTGTCCTCGAACCCTTCGTCAGGCTAAATGAAAACGATAGCAACGGAAATGGTCGCGGAGTGGGACTCGGCTTGGCGATCGTACAAAGAATCGTAGAACAACACGGCGGCAGAATCGAAATCCACAACAGCCCGCTCGGAGGCTGTCGCACTCGAACCCTGTGGCCGAGAGTGAACTCCTAGCAACAAAAACTCATTCCGATTTCGGAGCGGGATCGGGAGTCGGGTTTTCGGGAGCAGGTTGCTCGGGTTTCGGCTGCGGTTCTTC
>Ga0115002_10001152_pt1 | contig 36868 bp, 31 predicted proteins | sample ArcticOcean_MG_C_8_FD_89576 | JGI IMG/M metagenome (GOLD analysis project Ga0115002, IMG submission 89576) | Marine microbial communities from western Arctic Ocean - ArcticOcean_MG_CB11_86 | ecosystem: Environmental > Aquatic > Marine > Oceanic | place: Arctic Ocean: Canada Basin | collected... | reverse complement strand
GTAGCTCTGTTTCGACAACTTGGCCGCGATGGCCGGCTCAATTTTGGTGATGGGACTGGTCTGCATCGTGGCACATCCTGACAGCACATCCCGCAGAGGGGCGGTGTTGGATGGCGTCGGGACCGTCGCCGCTCATATCAAACCGGCGGGCCCCTAGTCGGAACCCATGGACCGCGTCTGCATGGTGACGGGTGGGAATTCCGGCATCGGTTTCGAGTTGTGCCGAGGTATGGCCGCAGCCGGCTTCCATGTGGTCATGGTCAGCCGCGGTGAAGCGCGCGGTCAACCTGCGCTCGAGAAATTGCAGGCCGAGTTCGGTGTCGAGAATGTCGAGATGATGCTATGCGACATGGCGGACCTTGACAACATCCCGAAACTGTACGCTGAATTCAGTTCGAAGTTCGATCGCCTCGATGTGCTGCTCAACAATGCCGGGGCACTCTGGGGCACTTCCCTGAAGACCGCGCAAGGCCATGAGATGACCTTCGGCGTCAATCATTTGGGTTATTTCGTGATGACAGAGGCCTTCCTGCCGCTGCTGAGAGCGACTGAAGGCAGCCGCATCGTCAACACGGCCTCGGAAGCTCACAGAGGTTCCAAACTCAATCTCGATGATCTCAATCGAGAGAAGAAATCCTACAGCCAGATGCGCACCTATTGTGACTCCAAACTGTGCAACATTCTGTTCACCCGCGTGTTGGCGGAGAATTTGGAAGGAACGGGAATCATCACCCATTGCTACCATCCCGGTGCGGTCCGCACCCGGTTCGCTGCGGAGTCGAGCGGACTGATTCGTCTCTTCTTCCCGCTGATGAAATTGTTCATGATTGGCCCAAAGCGAGCTGCTCGCAACGGATTGCACCTTGCGCTCAGTGAGGATGCAGGCACATCCACGGGTCAGTACTGGGTCTCGCGCAAGCGCCGCAAGGGAAATCGCGCGGCGCGAAATCTTGACAATGCCCAGCGGCTGTGGGAAATATCGGAGGCGATGCTCGATGAGTGAGACTCTGCCTTGGGTGGTCGCTTAGCGTGCATCGCAAGAACTTCGGCCGCAACCAGGTGCTTCGGCCGTCGGCGGCCTACACCCCTGCCGACGAGCAGGAAGTCCTGCAGATCCTCGACAGGCATCGCGGCCAGAGCATCCGCGCCGTCGGCAGATTGCACAGCTGGAGCGAGGCGGTTCTCGGCGACGGCGTGCAACTGGACCTGCGACGATTGAACAACGTCCTGCTCGAGCCCGACGGCGACCAGTTCGTTGCCACGGTCGGGGCCGGCTGCCAGATCAAGCGCCTTCTCAAAGAATTGAATCGTGGCGGCGCCACCTTGCATTCGCTGGGTTTGATCACGGTACAGACGATCGCTGGGGCGATCTCCACCGGTACCCACGGTTCGGGACGCCACAGCATGTCGCACTACGTCGAAGCGGTGCGGCTGGCGCGATATGACGAATCTACCGGACAGGCGATCATCGATGAGCTGAGCGCTGGTGAACCGCTAGAGGCGGCTCGCTGTTCGCTGGGTTCGCTCGGAATCATCCTGTCCGTGAAGGTCCGCTGTCGCGCACAGTACAACGTGCAGGAGCATTTCACTGAGACTCGTCGGCTGGCGGACGTTATGGATGCCGAAGCATCATCTCCAATCCAGCAGTTCTATCTCGTCCCTTGGCGCTGGTCCTATTTCATCCAACACAGGCGTGAGCATGCCGGTAAACGCTCCCGACTTGCCAGGCTGTACCGGGTCTATTGGCTCGGTGTGATGGACTATGGCCTGCACTTTCAGATATTGTTCCTGGAACGCGTGCTGCGAAGCTGGCGTATGATTCGTTTTGTCTTTCGTCGCATCGTCCCGATATTCCTGATTCGCAACTGGAAGGTCACGGACCGATCCTCGACCATGCTGGTGATGAAGCACGAGGCATTCCGCCACATCGAGATCGAGTTGTTCGTGCCCCGAGACCAGCTGGTGGATGCGCTCGAATTTACCCAAGAAATCATCAAGGTTGCTGGCGGGATGGAGTCAGCGTTGTCCGCAGACAACCAGCAGCGAATCGAGGGTGTCGGCATGCAAGAGGCTCTGACCGAGCTTCACAACCAGTACTGCCACCACTACCCCATCTGCGTACGGCGGGTGCTTCCTGATGACACCCTGATCTCGATGGCCAGCGGCGGGGGCCAAGACTGGTACGCTGTGAGCTTCATCAGCTACGCAAGACCCAAACGGCGTGCTGGTTTTTCCCTGTTCGCGAGTTTCATGGCCCGAAGCATGTCACAACTCTTCCAAGCGCGCCCTCACTGGGGTAAAATCTGCCCACTGGAGGCCAACGAATTGACATCCCTCTACCCCAGATTCGATTCTTTCCGCAACGTCTGCAATACGCTTGATCCGCAAGGCGTCTTTCAAAATGAATGGACGACGGCGTTGCTGAAAGCAGATGATGATGTGTGAGGGATTGGAGGGACAGTTCGATGAGTGAGGTGGCACTTGAGAAGCCGGAATCGTGGCTGTGGCATCTGCTCAGTTTCGTGCTGCCCAGCGTCGCCCTCGCAGGCAACGTGCTCGGGGAATGGTGGGTGCTGTCCGGCGTCGTACTCGCGTTCGGCATCTATCCGATTCTCGATTGGTTGCTTGGCGAAGACCATCATCAGCGTGAGGTGCGCACCAATGGCACACCGTTCGAGGTGCTGCTCGTGTTGCATTCCTTCCTCGTCCTGCCGCTGGTTGTCACGGTCATCTGGCGTGGCATGGAGGACGGAAATGCCTGGACGACCTGGGCGGCTGCCCTCTCCACAGGGGGGGCTGTCGGCATGAGCGGAATCGTCGTCGGCCATGAGATGGGCCATAAGAAGCACAAGAGTGCACGTTGGTATCTGGGTCGGATGGCGTTGTATATGTCGTTGTATCCCCACTTCACCACGGAGCACAATCACAACCACCACAGGTTGGTTGGAATGGCTGAGGATGGGGCGAGCGCCCCGCAGGGTCGTGGTCTGTGGACACAGGTTGCAATCACAATTCCACAGCAATTCATGTCCGCGTGGCGAACTCAGGCGAAATTGTCGAAATCGGTGCTGCACAATTCCATTCTGCATGGGTTGCTGATTCAGTTCGCATTGATCACCGCCATTTTCCATTTCGCTGGAATGTGGGGACTCGGCGCTTTCCTGTTCCAGGCCACCTTGGCGATTTTCCTGCTTGAATACGTCAATTACATCCGCCATTATGGTCTTGAGAGATCAGAAGGAGAACGCCAGACTGAGATGCATTCATGGCAGTCCAAGAAGCGCTTGAGTCGCTGGGTTCTGATCGAGTTGACCCTGCACCCCGCACATCACTTGAAGGCGAGCACGCCCTTCTGGCAGTTACAGCCCTACGAGAATGCACCCGAGTTGCCCACAGGCTACTTTGGTCTGTTCTGGCCCAGTTTGATTCCACCGTTGTGGAGGCGCTGGATGGACCCCCGAATTCCCGTTTGATTCACTCCTCGGCTTCAGCGACACCCATCCAGGCATCATCGACAACCTTGGCATCGACGAACTGTGCATAGGCTTCCACCGTCACGGTGAATCCATTCGGCACGAGCACCCCATCGCCATTCAGGGCCTGGTACATCTCACCGAGACTCGCTCCTTTTCCACCGACTTCAGCCACGTCCGCCATGCCCGCATCCGCGAACCAGCGCACCATCTTTTCGACTTCACCGCGACCGACCCCAGAGGCATCAAGCCCGGGCCGATTTGAGTCCAAGCGGTTAATGAAAAAAGTGCAATTTGTATAATTACACACCGATTCAACAAATCACTCGGCGACAATCTTCACGCCATCGGGCCAGAGCACGAGAATGAGCGTGCGCTCTCTCGTCTTCGGATTGTGCTCCGTACCCGGGTCCATCCAGACGATGGAGCCGGCGGGATAGGTGCCGAACTCGTCGTAGACCTCACCGGACAACACGAGATAGGCCTCTCCACCCGGGTGCATGTGGCGTTGAAAGGCTTCCACCTCGACCTCTGCATCGGCATCGTAGAGCACCAGGGAGGTCGAGTCTTCTCGGGCCAAGCGGCCGAGGCGAACCCCGGTTCCAAAGTCCTTCCAGCGCACGTTCGCCTCCAACCAATCTCGGTCGAATCCGAGCGTCAACCAATCCGACAGATCACAACTGAAGTTCGCCATGGTACTCGCCCGGCGCTGACAGGGAAAGAGGGTTGCGCGGGCGAATAGGCGTCAGACTCAAGGATGAGGGCGTCAGTTTCAGGCCATGCAAGCGGTGTACGTCCCTTCGTTTCCGCCGGCCTCGCCCTACGAGGCCTACATCATTCTCCTGATCATTCCGCTCATGTTCAGACTGGTGATGGTGGTTCCGCCACTGGTTGATTTGTTGCACAAGTTTGGTGGGGATGCAAAATGGTTCTGGACCCGAATCCGCTCACTTCGCATCCGCGGTCTCACGTTTTTGCTGTTCAATGAGGTGCTCGCGATTACCCTGCCGTTCATCCTCGCCTTCTATGCGCGGACCATCTTCGACCCTTTGGGCTGGCCCAATTGGGAATTGACGCCAGATGCCGCGGCCTACGTCCTCATCGGGGCTGCGGTCCTGTGGTTGTGGGCCGATCTCCTGCGCGTTGCCCGCACGCGTCGATTGCTGCGCGCGGTCAGTGAACAGAACCCGGTCATCGCCAAGGCCGCGGTGCAAATCGCCGCCGGTGCGCGCGGTGCCCTCGATTACTTGCGCATCCTCAGTCCGCTCGACATGCACAGCGATGTGAAAGCAGCCGACGATGTGATGGAAGGTCGGCCGGCGCCCGCGGATGAGACACCGATTCAGAAGCTCGGTCGTCAGGTCAAAGACCAGGCATTGATCGCTGCTGAAGTCATCTCGGAGAAGGTCCGGGAGAAGGCTGATGAGGTGAGTACCAAGCTCGATGCACGCATCGATGAGAGCGTAAAATCACACGCGCGAACCAACGTGATGCTGATGTTGCGCGACGTGGCGATGAGCCTTGCTCCGATCGCCGTTCTCGTCGCCCTTCACCAACTGTGGTAATCAGCGCTTGGTGTTGATGCCGAGTTCGGGGTAGGGGCAGTTGATGCAAAGAATCCAGCCGCAGTATTGAGCGCCGAGGTGGCCGCTGCTGACGTAAATGATGTCCCAGCGTCCAGAGAGTGTCAGCGAATCGTGCCAATGTTCGGATTCGAAGCGGACCCTGACGCCCCAATCATCGGTGGTGATGTGGGCGATGCCGGGGAATTGGAGATGCTGTTCCTGGTACCAGATTTCCTGGCCACCGAGGGCTTGAACCGTCGCTTCCAAGGCCTCTCTTCGGGTGTGTAGTATCGCTTGGGTTTCATCGCTCAGAACCATGATTAGATGTGGGAATGAGCCCTTATCAACCCGTTGAAAACGAGCGGTTTTACTCGTCGTCGAAGACTTCGACTTCCATCGTCCGCTTGACGAATTCAGTGAGTTTGGATTTGAAGCGGGTGGCGCGTACGATGTGGTTGTCGATCCAGTGATAATTGCCGCCCCTGGGCTTGCCGAAGAGGCAGGAATGCCACTTGAATCCGTTCGATTCGAGCCACTGTTCGGTGACCTCTCTGTGCGCCTCTGTACGGCTTGTGAAGAAGCAGATTTGGTGGCCCTCTTCGTACCACTTGTTGATCTGTTCGACGACGCCTTCGAAGACTTCGGCTGTGGCCATGCGCTCGGGTTGTTCATTGGGCACGTCTTCACAGATGGTGCCGTCGATGTCGATGAGGAGATTCTTGCAGGCTTCGGGCAGTCCCGGGGAGATGGGAAGGCCGCGTTCGTCGGTCTGTTCGATGAGGTTGACCATGGGCCGGGCGCCCTACCGCCGCTTCATGAACTCGTCGTTCGGGCGAATTCTCTCTCGCCGGGCAGGACGAAGGCAACCCAGACAAGGCCGGATAGGATTTGCAGGATGGCGAAGAGTTGGATGCCTTCGCGCAGGGTGATGTCGGTGAATTCGAGCATGAGGCTCGCGGCCAGGGTTGAGAACCCGTTGACCGCGGTCATCAACAGGAAGTCGGTGCTGAACATACGGCCGCGCCAGGCGTCCTCGCTACGTTCCTGGAGCAAGACCGTTGAGATGACCCAGTTGGCACCGCTCGCCGCGTGTGCGAAGGTGATGAATACCGCGATGAGGATCGACCAGTGCATCCAGCCGATTACGGCATATCCCAGTCCGCATACGCTGACCAGCCAGCCGAGCATGAAGGGCCAGCGGCTGCGGTCGGTGAAGGCGTATCTTGCGAGGATTGGACCGAGGCCAGTGCCGAGGCCGCGGGCGGCGAACAGGAGACCGATGCCGGCGGCGAAATCGCCGACGCCGACATCCTCGCCGACGAGCACGAGCATGTAGACCAAGCCGCCTCCGAACAGGCTCCACAGCGCCTTTGCGGAGATGATGCGGCGCACTGGTGGCGTGCGCAGAATGATTCTGAATCCGTCGATGATCGTGCCCACGGTATTGGCCCAAATGCCACCCTCTCTCGGGATGTAGGGGTCCTGGGGGATGGTCATCGTGCTGTACATCAAGGCGGCGAAGAGGAAGGTGACGGCGTTGACGATGAAGGCCACCTCGACGCCGTAGAGACTGACGACGAATCCACCGATGCTGGCGCCGAGCACCAGCGCGGCGGACCAGGTTCCACTGTTCATCGCATTGGCTGTGAGCAATTCGTTATCGGTCGTGATGTTGGGGATCGTCGCATTCTCGGCCGGGATGAAGACCGCGTGCAGCATCATCAGGATCGAGGAGACGGCATAGACCATCCAGACCTCGCTCGCCTCATCCACCCACAGCAGTGTGAGGACGGTGAAGGCGGACAGGACATTGGCCCAGATCATCAGCCATTTCCGGCTGAATCGGTCGGCCAGCATGCCGGTGAATACCTGTGGGAGGGCCAGGCTGAACATTCGCAGGACGAAGAGGAGACCGATACCGAGTTGTGAGCCGGTCAAATTGTAGATGAGAACGAAGAGCGCGACCGTGTTGAACCACTCACCGAGCATCGAGATGGACAGCCCAACCCAGAAGCGCCTGTAGACCGGATTGACGCGCAGCAATTCGAGGAATCCGACCTCTCGTTGCTCCTGCATGGTGTGCGCCGTCGGCCGCCGACCTATGAGGCCTCTTCGCCGCTGGCGTGCGAAGCCCTATGGATGGGCGGCGTCGGCGAGGGGGACATGACAGCAGACACCCTCATCTGGATCGATTTGGAGATGACCGGGCTCGACCCGGAGGATAACGTGATCATCGAGATCGCCACAATCGTCACCGATGGTCAGTTGAACATCATCGCCGAAGGGCCGAACATCGCCATTTTCCAGAACGAGGAACAACTCGACAAGATGGATGAGTGGAACATCACCCACCACACGGAGAACGGCTTGATCGAAGCCGTCAAAGAGAGCGATGTCAGCACGGCCACCGCCGAGATTCGCACCTTGGAATTCCTTCGCGAACATTGCGAGCCGGGCCAATCCCCGTTGTGCGGGAACACGATTGGGCAAGACCGACGCTTCCTGCGCGCCTACATGCCCGATCTCCACGACTTTTGCCATTACCGCAGCGTCGACGTGAGCAGTGTGAAAGAGCTGGCCGACCGGTGGTACCCGTTCGTCGAGCGCCACAACAAACCCGCCGGCCATCGAGCGCTGGATGACATCAAGGGCAGCATCGAAGAATTGGTTCACTACCGGGAACTGATCTTCAAGTGATCCGGTCCAGCCCATGTGGCCAGCCTGAATCATCGACCAATAGCACGTTGACGCCGACGCCGGAACGGTGGAAGGCGATCAGTTCGAGACCGTGGATGCTGTGTCCTGTGGAGGCCCGGCCGAGAACCGTTCGCTGTCGTCGCCAACCGCCCCAGCCCCCTTTTTTCTTCTCGGTTGGATTGAGCGGTCTGCGCACCCCCTCAGCATCCTCGAACCATGGCAGGGGCCCTTCGGGCGTGAATTCGATGCCGAGAATCATGTCGACGCCCTCGGTGTACTGGGCAGCATCCGCGTCCGCAGCCGAGGGGATGGCGACGCAATTGGGGTGGGTATGCATCCAGTGGGTGAAGCGTGCGCCGCGACTGCCCCGGTCGACGCTGAACAATTCGTCGACCCATTCCTCGGGCACGTGATGCACCGAGAAGGAGTCCCCTCGATTGACCAGATGGGGCTCGCCAATGATGTGCGCCTGGCCCGCGAACAGGTCATGGCGATGCTCATGACCGGCACATTCAGCGAAGATGTCCTCGTCCATCGGTTCGTTCAACGCCGGGTCGAATCCGATCAGAATCTCATCCGGTAGCGATTCGAATGCCCAGCCCAGAACCGTCTCCAGATGGCGGGTGGGCATGAGGACGAATGCGGGATATTCGTCTCGTTTGGTAAACGAATCTTGATTGTAAGCCGTGGCGGCTTCAATCAGCCACGACGCCACCATCGTCGGGTCCCTGCTTCGGCAAGTGTGAATAAGGGTTCCATTCATGGCGGCCACCATGGCGAAGAAGGGTGGCTTCGGCAAATTCCTCGGAGGCATCGCGGGCCGGCCGTATGACAGCCTCATGAGTCGCCTTGAGAAGGTCGCCAAGGAGTTCTCAGGCGCCGAGTTGGCCAAGGAATGTGACCGCTTCGTCAAGATCGTCCGTCGCACGCTCGATGATGAGAAGATCGACGAGGAGGAACACGACCTGCTGATGGAGGAGGTCGAGGAGATTCATCCCAATGAGAAGACTTACCCGCGTCTCGGTGAAGAGGGAGATGAATTCTTCGATGGCGAGAATCTGCCCGATGCACCGGACCTCGATCTTGGCAAGCGTCAGAATCTCGACGATTTGATGAAGGCGCGTGATGGCGCCTTCGTTGGTTCTTACGGCCGAGATGAATACGAGGAGTATCGCCAATCGATGGCGGAGGAATTTTTCAAGGAGTCCGACGAGGCCATCGCCGCGGGCGACCATTTCGAAATGACCGCACAGGACCCCAGCCACCGCATCTTCGCTGACCAGGAGGCCGATGAGGCCGAGGTCAAGCGAAAAATCGCCATCGAGACCGGTGCGATTTCCGAGGATGAGACGACCTCAGACGACACCTACCGCGTCGACGAGGACGGCACCGAGTGGTGGCAGGACGACGAGGGCCAGTGGTGGTACCGCCCGAAGGGCGAGGCCGATTGGTTCCCCTACGAGTGACGTCTTGGCCAGAGGGCCAAACTCGCCACCTCGGATTTGATGATGCCATGGTCGGCACCATCTTCCAGCATCTTGGCATTTGCCGCCGCCATCGATGACATCGCAACGATTGTTTCTGGACGGCTAATCACACCCTCTTTCACGGCTTCATTCAATCCTCGGAGCAGATCGATCCCTCGGGTCGGTGGGATGTAGTGGTCGAGCAAGAGAATGGACGGCGCGAAGGCTTGGATTCGCGCAAGATAATCCTCGGTGTTCCAGTGTTGAATGAAATCCATGCCGTGCATCTCCACACCGCCTCGGGCCAGCAATAGGGCGATGTCCGCACCGTCTTCGAAGGCGAGCACCCGCATGCGAGAATGCCTCAGGAGATCAACGCATACATTTCGCGGACTTCATCATCCGAGTCGAAGGACCCTTCATTCAGAGCCTGAATGTAGCCCGCATCATCGACGAAGTAGACGTTCGGACGCGATTTCACGTCGAGTTCGGCAGCGGCATCGACCGCCTTCATGTAGGGCCATGGCAAGGTGTTGGCTGTGTCGCCCCCAGCATCATCGTAATCGTTCGAATCATCGTGCCATTCCTCGAGGGTGATGTCCTCGACGGGATCGGTGCTCATGACGAGTACCGTCACATTTTCTTGGAGGACATCATAGATTTGATGCATGATCTGATGGCAGGGTGTATTGCACCACTCGGCACTGAACAGGACGATGAATGGCTGGCCGTCGACGTCGGCATTCGAGTAATTCAGGCCATCATCAGCTGTCGCTGAAAACTCGGGGAATGGACCCAATCCCTCGTCGACGGAGTCTGAGGAACCCAGACAACCGGACGAGAATATAATCAGGCTGAGCAGGAGGGCGCGGTGGAACCGGAGGTCGACCATCGAACCGTCAATGCGAGTGTTCGGAGATAATGTTTCTTCCTTCTTCCTCTGGCCCACCCGGGAGAACTGACCTGTTCTTTGATAAAGTTCAGCAGAGGTCACCGTGTCGATGATTCGCAGATTCCTCCCGCTCCTCATCGCTTTCATGTTGCTGTCCATCGTCGAGAGCCCGACCCTTCTCGCCGATGAAATCGCACCCGCATTCGGTCCGGATGATGACGATGATGGCGACGGTTGGAACAACAGTGAGGACGCCTATCCAGATGCCGCATCCGTCCAGGCAGCCATCGATGACCTGCGGGCCCGTGGCGCTTCTGAATACGAAGAGAATGAGACCCTTGCTTGGACCCTTGCCGCCCTGCTGTGGTCCGATGTCGATGGTGATGGTTGGGCCGACCAGTTCGCCCCCGCTCTGACGGATCATTGTCCCAATTTCCCGGGACCTTCCTATCGTGTTCGCCAGGGATGTGGCGACATCGACACTGATGGTCTGCCCGACGAGCTGGACCCCGATGCGGATGGCGATGGCATTTCCAACGACATGGAGCTGGCGGCGAGCACGGCGACTCGCCAGTACTCGATCTACGATGCGAACTCGGTCCCGGTCGATCGTGATTTTGACGGCATTCCCGATGCCTCGGTCGATATGGATGATGACAATGATGGCTGGGATGATGGGACTGAGATCGAGCGAGGCAGTGATCCGAACGATGCGGATTCAAACCCGTTCAACATCTACTTCGGCATCACCACCGGTACGTTCTACGTCGCGGGAGAGGGCTTCACCGATACGCCGGGAGACGGTGCGGAACTATCTCTATCCTGGATTCTCAGCGCCCTGTCGACCGAGTTGATCATCCCCCTCGGGCTGATTCCAATCTATCTGATGCTGTGGGGTTATCGACAGCGCAACTACAGACGCTACGATTCACTCATCTTGGATTCGAGCAGCCTTGAAGAACTTCATCTGCTTGAACAGGAAATCAATGACTTGGTCCGGGACAGGAAAATCCGCACATTCCAAGGCCTCGTTCTACGCAATTCCATCGAGATTCATGAGGCCGAATTGAGGGCCTGTGACCCGTATCGAACCGCCGATGAAGAAGAGTGATCAGAGCCCGACGGCGTTGTCGGGGTCTTCCCACCACGGCGGGGCGAGGAACCAGCGGTCATCATCCTCGACCCGCTCGATGAGCGGCAGGCTGAGTGTCGAGGATTCATCGATGAATACCGCCATACCGACCGCGGCACAGGTCGATGGCAGGTAATCCTCGCCGGTGTCGGTCAGTTCGATGCTGATCTCGTGACCGGCGGGCACGATGACGTCCATCGGATTGAATTCCATCTGCATCACGTAGGTCTGGTAGGGCACGACCGGCTTCGCATCGTAGCCCCCATCGCGATAGCGCAGGTCCATGGTCGCATGACCGAGCCGCAACCCATCGGTTTCATCCCACATCGTGGCGAAGATTTGTCCACCATTGCAGGTGCCTGGGGACACTGAAAGGTGCAAGCGGGTCAAACCCGAGATGTGGATTTCTTCCTCGAAGGCGGGGAGGATGATTTGGGTCGCCGTGTTGGCGTTCACCCAGTTGCCTTGAGCTGTGGCTTGGTCCAAACCGATGTCCAGCCATGTCAGGTCCTCGGGTGGCCAGGTATCCTCGACATGCCAGCGGCCGTCGTTGGTCTGAATCTGCACGTGGGCCTCAGGTTCCTCTCCGATGTCCTTGAGGAAATACTCGAACCAGACGAATAGTTCGACCGCCCAGTCCATCCGCGTCATGTTCGGATAGGCCTCGGCACCATATCCCGAGGTGAGTGCACCATGTCGGTCGGGCTGGTCGACGTAATTGTGGGCCCATTGTCCACTGATCGCGCGGGTGTGGATGCCCGCATCCATCAGCAATTGGTAGGTGGGGAAGGCCATGTAGGGGTCGACATTCCAATCCTGCAGGCCCCAGACCATGTAGACGCTGCCCTCGTAATTGGCCAGCACATCGCCGAGGTGGTAACGCTCGGCCCAGTAATCGGACCATTCTGCGCCGAATGCTTCGGCTGCTAGGCTGGTGGTGATCGGCATGGCGGGCCCGACGATGTCGTCCGAGCAGATGCGCATGTCATCGGTGGTCGCATCGGTGGTCGCGCCTTCGTATGCGAGGTCATAACCGACCGCGCGGGCCTCACTGCTACCGTTGCGATAGAACATATTCTGGACACCGATTGAGCCGGAGATTGGCACGATGGTCTTGAGGTGCTCACTGGGATTTTGTGCGGCCTCCCAATTCGTCGTGCCCGCGTAGGACTTGCCCATCAGACCGACGTTTCCGTTCGACCAAGCCTGTTCACCCAACCAATGGACTGCGGCTTGGATTCCAGTTTGCTCACCGAGTCCCTTGACATCCTGACAATGGGTGGATTTTCCACTGCCGAAGGTCGAGACTTGGGCCAGTGCATAGCCGTGTGGAACGAAGGTGTCGAGCACCCATTGACCGACGCCAGCGTCTGGCACCGTGTTTGGATTCGAATCGCCGCCGGCAACTTCCGTGCCGAAGTCGTAGTAGGGGTGAACGGTCGCGATGACGGGCACAGTTTCGCCCTCCGGCACGTCGGGCATCCACAGCGCGACGTGCATGACCGCATCCTCGGGATATCCGGCATCCTGTTCGCTGGCCGGTAGTGTGACCTCGACATAATGCTCGGATGGACCCGTCCAGGTGTAGGGTCCTGCCTCGGGCAACTGGCTGCGCAAACCGGTGAAATTGAGGTCCATCTTGTGGCGATCTTTGAGGGATACTTCGGTCCAATGGCCGATGCCGTCGCCGTCGTTGTCGGTCAGGGCCGAGCCCCAGACGGTGGCGATCATCAGGAAGGCGATGACCACGGCGATGGTCATCCCGACGGCGAGGTTGAGACGCAATAGGTCGCGCCGTTCATCCGCCTCCTCCATGCATCGCCCTAGGGGCGGTGTGTCAAGAGCATGACGGATTGCCGATGGGCTCATGTGGAGGGGGCGTTCCACGAGGAGCGATGGGTCGGACCGCCACCGCCGTTCTCCTCACGCTACTCCTGCTCGGCACACCGAGCGCCGCCGCGCAGGAGGAAGACCACTGGTCTGACAACGAGGTCGACCCCGATACCTGGACGGATGGGCCGGTGCAGGAGGGCAGCCCGATGGACAACTCCACTCCGGGCAACCCCTTGGTTCTCTTCCGCGTCAGCTACACACCGGACCTCGGGGCTTCGGAAATCGAGGGTGAAATCGTCATCGAACTCTTCCCGCAATGGGTGCCAATCACCGCGGGCAACTTCATCGGACTCGCCGAGACATCCTTCTGGGACGGCATTTTCTTCCATCGCGTCATCGATGATTTCGTGGCCCAGTCTGGCGATCCGTCATGCACGACGATCGGTATCTATCCAACGTCCAGCCCGAGTTGTGGCGAGGGCGGGAGCGGTGAGACCATCCCGCTTGAACACCATGACAACATGAGCCATGTGGACGGCGCGATCGGCATGGCCAGAGGCTTGGACCCGGACAGTGCAGAGAGTCAGTTCTACATCGCCGACGGGCCCCAGCATGGATTGGACCCGGAGAACCGTCAGGACGAGGGTTACGCCACCTTCGGAGTGGTGCGCGACGGCATGTCCCACATCTATGCCATCGCCGCCGTGCCGACCAGCAATGACCCGCTGGGTGGAACGCTTCGGGTGCCGCCCGGACCCGACCGCCCGGTCGATGAGGTCCACATCATCTCCATCTCGATGCTCGGCGTCGTCGCCGGATCCGTAGAAGAGGACGAAAACTCGAGTGGCATCATGGCCCAGGCCGAGGCCGCAGCGATCTGGATGATCGACCCGATCATGTGGGTGTGGGCGCTGGCCATGCTCGCAGGCGTTGGCATCTCGGTCTGGAAAGACGGTGTGCCCCGGCTGGGTCAGGCAGAGTCCGAAGCGGCGTTGGATGCGCTTCTCGAACCCTCAAGCACCGATGAAGAAGAGAATCCAGTAGAGTGACGGCGCGACGAACATGAAGGAGTCGACCCGGTCGAGGATGCCCCCGTGACCTGGCAGCGTGGCCGACCAGTCCTTGATGCCGAGATCCCGCTTCATCGCGGATAGCATCAGGTCACCCATCGTGCCCATGATGGCCAGCACAGCCCCGAGCAATCCGGTTTCGAGCGCACTCAATGCAGGAATCAAAGGCTGCATGGCATAGCCGGCAATGCCGGCGAAGAGAATGCCCCCGAATACACCCTCCCAGGTCTTCTTCGGTGACAGTGTCGGGCGGAAAGGGTGCTTGCCGAAGATGCGACCCGTCAGGAGGGCGAAGGTATCCGTCATGGCGACATTGATGACGGCGAAGATGCATGCACCCGTGCCGACCGGACCGAGGTGGAGCAGGAATCCGCCGTGCAAGAATAGCCAACCGAGCGTGAAACCGATCATCGCTCGACCGACATCCTCCATGACGCCCTCGGCACGATCCTGAACGAGCGGGACCAACCAGATGCCGATCAGTGCGACGAGCAGACCCAATCCAATCCACAATTGCCCCTCACCAGCGAAGGGCAATCGATTGTGGGTCATCGCAGCGACCATCATCAGAACCAAGACGGTCGAACCCACCCAGCGCATCGGTGAGTCAGCCTTGCCGATGCCGAGTTGATATTCTCTATGCGAGGCCAAGGCGAAGGCGCCGATCAGCGCCCCCCAGGCCATCGGACCGAATTCCATCGAACCGAAGATGACGAATAGTAACGGGACAGCGACGACGACCCGCAGCCAGATATTGTCCAACGTCTCTTTCGACTTCTGATAACGAACGGCCGTAAACAGAATCAGCAGGCCGATCATGAAGGCCATGAATCCGAGCATTGTCGGCGCGGCCCAGGCCAATGCCTCGTTCTCGATGCCGAGTTCCATGGCCCTGCGGGGCCCGCCTCGGTTCTTCAATGAGACACCGGCTGAGCATGCACATCGACCACGATATGGCGCTGATGTGGCGCGTACCATTTGACGATCTCAATGTGCTGAATCTCACATGAAAACGGGCCTGTCGAACCCAATTCCGTGCAGATTCTCTCTGCTTCTTCTCGTTCTTCACCGCCGGGGGCGAGTGCGTGAACATGAAGGATACCGCCGCTCTCTTTGAGGGCGGAGAGGGCCTGATTCCAACCCTCTTCTGATGACGGGAGCAGGCCGAGGTTGACCCGGTCGAAAGCCCGGTCGAAGACATGTTGACGATTGTCGCCCTCAAGGACGGTGCACCGCTCGGTCAAACCATTCTCTTCCAAAGACCAGACGAGGGCGTTGGCTGCGATTGGATTCCATTCGCAGGCGACGACATGATCTGCACCGGCACCGTGCTGTTGGGCACCCGCGGTCAGAAAGGGCAGCGTGTAGTAGCCGATGCCCGCGAACAGGTCGAGGATGCGCTCACCCGTATGATCAGCATCGGCGATCCGCCCGCGTTCCGTCACGTTCCCCGCGCTCCACATGCAACGGGTGAAGGGATATCCGAAATCGATGCCATGCTCACGGCGAACCACCCAATCATCCTCTCCGAGCAGCAATTCGACCCCACTTTCTCGGCGTGGTCCACTCACCTCGCCCATGCGACCGAGGCGTTTCACATCGAGAGCCTTCGCGACCGCCGCCCACAATTCGTCATCGGGACTCCACGTCGGCGCCGTGAAGGCGGTCGCGGGCAGAATCGCCACATCGGCGAAGCGCTCCCACCGCGTCGGGAGAGGGCCCGGCAAGCCACCGTCGCACCATTTCTCGACCGCGATTCGCAGGCGCTCGTGAGGGTTTGGACCACGAGTCACAACCAACCCTCGCGCCGCTACCCAATTAAACCACCAGAACTGCAACTCATTGGATGAGAACGAGTCGGCGTGCCACAGCGTGGGCATTGCTCGCGCTTCTGCTGCTCTCTTCATGGGTGCCAAATGTGGCCGCAGACCCGGGAAATCCCGAGGTCGTGAACACGATTTGTTCGACCTGGAACAGCACCTCTGGCATCTGCGATGACTACAATTTCGCCGATGATGAAACGACCGCCCAAGAATGGATCGAGGGCCGCTACCATGTCCAGATGGCCAACGCCACGGTCATGTCCGTGACCCTTGAATGGGCCATTCACGAGGTCCGACGCGACGATGTATTCCTCGAGGACCTGCCCCTCGGAAATGGCTCGGATTCGGCAGAAGATGGCATTCCAGCAGATTATCTTCGCAACTATATGGATTACTTGACGATGGGCGGCGTGACGGTGCGAGAGGCCTTGCGGTCCTCGGTCTCCTCCTCGGTTTCAGCCATGATCGACAATGGCTTCGGCACCTCATCGAATGTGCAGACCCTGTATCGCGACGAGATCACACTCGAAGGCGGAACCATCCAGTGCACCGGTGATGGGGGCCAAGACAGTGCGGACGAGGTCGCTGGTCTACCCAACGATGCCTACAATCCGCCACTGTGCCTTCGCACGACCCTCGCCATCAGTGTCGACCCGGCACAATTGGGATTGACCGAGGCCGGTTTGGACGTGGAGCGCGCCTACCAGGGCCTGCTGACGATGGGGGCGAGCGTGCGCACCAACATGACGCTCTCCGCCCTGCCCGGTCATCTCACCTCCTACGAATTCGTGCCCCCCGGCTATGGTACTCTGTCCGAGATCGGTGGTGGTGGGGACCTCATCGCGGCCAATGATGGGGGCTTTGACTACACCTATGCCCGCTGGCGCGTCGACCACCGCGATGCGACCGGCGATGCTTGGTTCAACAATACCGCCTCCATCACGATGGACCGCCGATCCACCGTCACTCGGGCGGTCGACATTGACCTTGAAAATGACACGGGACTCGGCATCGAGGTCGTCGTCGACGCCACGGACGAACGCGCGACCAGCATCGAGGTGATTCTCGCTTTCCACCACGTCGGCACGGCCACCCTCTCGGAATGGGACTGGTCGATGGATGATGAACGAATCTCGATGCCTTGGGTCACCTCGGATGGATTGCGGCTCGCCCACCACACCAATCTCGCAAACCTCTCGGACCTCGCTTCGAAGGTGCCCGTCGACGATCTCAATCAAGCCGCACTCGATTACAGCCCCACACCGGTCACCTTCTCCGAATTCTCATTCGCACCTGCGAATGGGACGGGTGGATTGGATTTCACCCATCGACCCGGCGTCACCTGTGCCGAGGGCTCGCCCAGCGCTTGGTGCATCCAGGGCTCGAATGCCATGAACGGAACCAACCCGGTCTATCTGATCTCGAGGTCGTCCACCTTCGAATTGGATGTCGGTGCCTTGGGCACAACCCTGTCGGATGATTTCGGTGTCGATTTGATGGGCTTCGATCCGGGATTGCTAACCATCGAGGACCGCGCTGTGATCCTCAATGCGATGCGCATCAGCGGCAGCCTTGACACCGGTATTCTGACCGGTTGGATGGGCGGGGACATGCCGGCTGCCGATGTCACATTGACCGTTCTGTTGCCCGATTACGTGCGCTCGACAACAGGCGCACCCGGCGTCATCACCCTGCGTCATACGACCGGAGAGGAGCGCACCGAGGAGATCTCCTTGACCGGCGCGGTTCCCTATGATTGGCAGCACCCAATCTGTCGCGGCCGGGGTGGCTGTCAAGGCGATGAGATTGATCTGGTTTGCCGGGCTCAAGACCGCACTTGCATCGGCGTCGACATCGATGTCGACCTGCAGGAACTCGACATCCACGAGTGGAGCCAGTCCGCCGACATTGTGGCGAAATCCACCATCGAGGTCAACCTCTACCGCCTCGCCGTGCCACAGGCGCGCATCGAAGAGCAGACCAATGTTGAAATCGAGGTCATCTCTTCCGATTTCATCCGGCGCGCCGTCGACCTGGGTGATCGGATGGATGGCGGCCTCGCAGCCCCCTACGCGGGCGATCTCATGGTCCAAATCGGCGATGATGAGATCCCGATCGTCCTCGACCGCGCCGGCCTCCACCGATTCGCCGATGAGATTGGCATCATCATGGAAGAGCGCATCAATGCCGAGATGAGCGCGATGGTCGAGGAGACCAATAAGGATGGAGAATTGCACCTCGAGGTATCCCACATCAACGTCGCAGCCTCTCTGTCCGGACTCGACCTGAGCCCCGGGGCTACCTTGGATGACCGCCGCCCGATCACGGTCAGCATCGAGGTATCCAAGGTGACGATCAATGCGGAGTACCTCGGCGAGGATGTTCAACTCACAGGTGCGATGAATAGTTGGTCAAACGCCATGCTGCGGGCCGGCAGCCTCACTCCCACGGCCGCACAGGGAGACATTTCTGGCATCGAATTGCCGCGCGATGAGGAGATCGAAATCACCGTCATTCCACCCTCGCAATCTTTTGAGGATGTGCTCATCACCCCGTCCATTCAATTCAAAATCACCTTCCCAAGAGGGCTCGGATTTTCCTACTTCGACAGCGATTTGGACCGCGCGAAATTGACCGAGGCACAGGGCCGACAGACACTGACCTATCACGTGCCAATCTGCACCGGCGAGGTCGAGTCAGACTGTGAGGCGGAGGCGGATACGGTCCGATTCAAGATGGTCGTCGGCATCGAGTACATCCTCGGCCAAATCGCCGTCTACATCGGCGGCCTATTCGGCCTGATTCTCCTGCTCATCTTCCTGCGAATCCGACGCAAGCGGAACAAGCGTGAATCGATGCTCGATGAGGAGGGTGAGAGGCTTGCCAAGTTGCGTGTCGGTGAGGACGGCATGTTGCAAGACGCGTACCATGACGAGGATGGTCTGCCCGAGATGGGTGCGCTGCCAGGTCTGGATTCCAAAGGCAGCATTCCCGGAGAGAATTGGGACGGGGGTTACGAGGATCTGCTCGCCTTTGATGACCCCTAGGGCTCAGTGCAATTCCGCCCAGATGCGGGCGGCCAACGCGGGACCGATACCGTTGACGGTGGCCAGATCTTCCGGGCTTGCATGGTCGATGCCGCGGCGACCGCCGAAATGGCGCAACAGGGCCTGAAGGCGCTTGGCGCCGAGCCCTTCCACGGCTTCGAGCGGGTCGGAGAGCCCTTTCTTTGAACGGCGTTTTCGGTGGAATCCATTGACGAAGCGATGGGATTCGTCGCGGGCGTAGACGAGCACCCTGCCGCGACGGTCGAGCACGAGGTTCTCTTCATCGATGCGGTGAATCGTCTCCTCGCGTTTGGACAGGGTGGCCAGTGGGACACGGTCGGTCAAACCGTGCACAGAGAGCAGGTCGTGAATCTCGGCGAGGTGTACCTCACCACCATCGATCAGCAAGAGGTCGGGCCAGATCTCCTGACGTTTGAGCCAGCGTTCGACCACGTGACGCATCATGCGGACATCATCCAAGGATGAATCCTTGACCGTGTAGGTGCGGTAGGACTTCTTCTCGGGCCGTCCATTGCGCAAGCAGATGCTGGCACCGACCCGCTCGGTGCCTTGTAGTTGAGCCATGTCGAAGCAGATGATGTGGTCGAGTCGCTCGACGCCGAGCAGCGTTGCACCATCGTCGGCGGCGCGCTGTTCGAGGCTGCCACTCTCCTTGCGCTGGTGTCGCATCACCTGCGCCTCGGCATTCGCATCGGCCATGCGGCGCAGGCGGGCCAATTCTCCGCGCCGTGGATTGCGAACCTCGACCGCGGTGCCGCGTTTGGCTGAGATCCAGTTGTCCATCCACTCCCCCAGAGGTTGGGGCACGAGGACGGTCTTTGGGGGGCGGCGCTGGTCGTAATGCTCCGCCAGTACTCGACTGACCGATTCCGCTACATCCCCGCGGTGCATCAGTGGATATTGCACCTGACCGACGACGATGCCATCCTCGGCGGACAGGATCACCACGGTGCCGAGATCGCCACTGGCGGCGAATCCGATCGCGTCACAGTCCTGATAGAATCGCGAGTGGATGATTTGCTGGCTCAGCGTTTTTCGGACCGAGGCGATGAGATCACGCGTCCGCGCCGCGGTCTCATAGCGCATCGCTGCACTGTGCGCATCCATCTCCATCTCGAGTTCATCGATGAGTTCTCCCGCATCGCCGTCGAGCACGCGCATCCCAGCCTTGACCTGTTCCGCATAGCCTTCCGTGGAGATGCAGGGGCCTGCACACAGGCCGATGTGCATCGCCAGACAGCCCTGTGGCAGCAATTCTTTGCAGTCGCGAATGCCGAAGTGTCGGCGCAGCAGTTGGATGACGCGTTTGGCAGCGCCGGCATCGGGAAATGGCCCCCACAGGCGCGCGCCCTCGGGCGGGTGTCGCGTGTAGAGGACGCGCGGCACAGCCTCATTCGTGATGGCGATGAAGGGGTAGGATTTGTCATCCTTCAGCAGGGAATTGAATCGCGGCTTATGCTCTCGAATCAGTTGACGTTCAAGGATCAATGCCTCGTTCGGCGACCGCTTGACGATGCAGTCGACATGCCCGGCCTCTGCGACGAGGGTCGGGATCATCTCGCGGTCCGGATTCTTGGCGAAATAGGACCTCACACGCTCAGAGATGCTCGTCGCCTTGCCGACGTAGAGCACCAGTCCTTCGACCGTTTTGAACAGGTAGACCCCGGGCTGCGACGGCAGGTGCAGGGTCCTCGGGTCCACGGGCATCGGCGAGCCTCGGCGCCCCTACGGGGCGCGACCGGGCATCAACCTTCACTCCTACATCTACCCGCGAATCCGCCCGCCAGCGGTGGGAGTGCAGTCATTTGTGCAAATACTCGAATGGCTCCACCGAGGTGAAGGGTCATGTGGGAGAGGGGCGCTGAGCGGGTCCATGCTGCCCGAGTCTCAGGCAAGGATCCTGCGACTCCTCGCCCGCCATCCCGTGGAGATGGAGGCGGCGTGGGATGTGCCTCGGGAACTCTCGCTACCGGGTCTTGCCGAATCGCTCGGTCTGGTGCGCAGCGCCCTGCACGAGCCGCTGAAGGCACTTGATGAAGCGGGACTAATCCACTCGCGGACCGCCCACGTGATCGGCGGTGGAACGCGCAAGCGCAACGTCGTTCACCTGACCGTCAAGGGCCGGCATCAAGCCAGTGCACTGGTCGGCGGTGCAGGTCTGAAGATGGATCTTCCCGAGCGGGAAGGTCTGCTCGGCCGCTCGGTTGAATTGGCTGAAATCATCACGGCGATGTCGTCCGGTTCCATCGTTCTCACGGGCATGCCAGGCATCGGAAAAACCGCATTGTTACAGGCGATTCCTGAGGCCCGATACGTCGCCATGGACGCCGCCATGGATGCGCGTTCCCTGACAGCGGCTTGGCTCGAGATTGAGGATGCGCCGATCGACCTTGAAGCACAAATCGAGATGCTCGCCGGCCACCGGCTGATCGCCGACGAGGTTCAGGATGTACACGATCGTCACGTCGACGGTGTGCACGCGTTGCTCAACGGCTTGCCGCACGTGGCCATCGGCATCCGTGCGCCATCCCCCTTCCCCGGCGCGATGACCCTGCAGGGCCTCGATTCGGAATCGGCTGCGAAGTTGCTGGGTGAAGGCGTAGATGCTGAGGTCGCTGCCGACGTCTGTGAAGCCCTGGATGGACACCCGCTCGCCCTCCACCTGTGGACGCCCGCGGATGAGTTGCCCGAGGCGGGGGATGCGGTGCAGGCCTTTGTCGAGGAGACCGTCCTCTCCCGATTGGACACTGATGAGCGGGCTGTGCTCGATGCGCTCTCCTGTGAACCGCGCCCGGTGCTGGCGGATGATGTGGGGGATCTGGATTTCGAGCCGCTCGACGCCGCGGCCTTGCTGCGCTGGCCGCAGGGTCGACTCGAGGTACAACATCTGATTCGCAACGTCCGCCGGGTGGCGTGGACCGTTCCCGAGGACCTTCACGCCGTCGCTGCGACGCGCTGGTCCTCGGTCGTCGGGGCCGAGGCGCGTTGGTTCGAGGCCCACCACCTGACGATGTCCGGTCAGGACCCCTCGGCCTTCATCCTCGAACACGAGGCAGAGATTCTCACCCAGAGCGCGGCTGCGGCTGCCCTCCTGGACGACGCCCTTCACGCCCTGCCCGAGGCGCAGGCACTGCGACGATTGGCCGCACGATTGGCACTCGACCGAGGTGAACCCGATCACGCCGCGACCCACCTTCGGGCCTTGGAGGAAGATGATCACATCCTGCGCGCACGTCTCCACAGGACCAACGGAGACCTCAATGCGGCCGAGGCGGCCGAGGCGGCCGCGATGGCGGTGGCGACGAAATCCGAGGCCGCCCACATGCATCTCTCGGGTCTTTCGGGGCGGTTGGACGATCGACTGCCCGATGAGGTCGGCGACCTCGCTGCGGTCGAGAAAGGATTGGCAGATGTTCGCATCGGCAATCTCGAAGATGCCAAGAAGCGCGCCGCGATTGTGCTGATCGCCATATTGCGCCATCGTATCGCCATGTTGCGAGACGATGGCGAGACCGCGGCTGCGGTCCGCAAGGACCTCGCCGACCTCGCCGGTGGCGAGGACCCACTGACAGAACGTCTGGCCCACATCGAACGCCTGCGCATGTCGGATGCCGACAGCGCGGCCAGACTCGAGGCGGAGGGTGCGATGCGGCGATTGGTTTCCCGCACCCACGCCCCCATCCAACGCGTCGCGCTCGGGCTGGCGTTGGTCGAAGCCCAGGCCCGTTCCAACCCGCCCGGTGCCGCCACCACGCTCGAAGGTCTGCAGGCCATCCCGTTGCCATTGGATCAGGCAGCGGGACGACGCCTCGACGCCCTGCGCTGGTTCTGGCAGGGCCGGTTGGATGAATCCCAGAGAATCGCTTGCTGGCGAGAGGCCGCGCTGCGATTGCGCACGGCGGAATGTCCACGTGCTGCTCGAACGCTCACGACGCGGTTGCACCGCTCGTTATGATCACTTGCGACGGGTCGGTCGACGCTTCTTGTCGTCCTCATCCCCACCGAAATCAATGCCTTTCATGTCGGTGGTCTCTTCAATGTCTTCGAAGACATCGTAATCGGATTCCTCGAAGGTGTCGGTGGGGTCCTCATCCTCCACTTCTCCCACGTCGGGTTCTGCCTCTTCGGTTTCCGCCTCTGCTTCCACCTCTTCGACCTCCTTTTCATCTTCGTGGACGATTTGGTACATGCCTTCCTCGGCTTCGAGACCGAGCAGTCCGCGTCCGCGGCGCATCCAAGCCCACCCTTCATCGACCCAGATATAGAGCCCTTCGAGCTCCTCATCGGAGACCCCCGCTTCGTCAGCGATTTTGCGAATCAATTCCTTCTCACGCGCTTCAAAGACGCCGTCGGCAGCGGCGAGCAACAATGCATCGCGCAGTGCAAGCATGAGCGACTCCTCACTCATCTCGCGGGCGGCCAAGGCGATCGGCTTGGGTCTTTTCAGTTCCAGGCGGAGGTCCTTTCGACTCATTGGGGCGATCAGGGCATTGCCCAAGCGTCCCTCAAATGTGGCGAGTTCCTCGACCGAGATATCGCCATCCGTGGAGGCCATATGGGCGAGAATCGATGCATAGCCGCGACGGTCTGACCTGTCGAGCAGGTGCAGGGTGTCGGGGAGCATGGTTCCCGGATGCAGCGACTCGGGGATGAACCTTCCGCGGTGCTCAAACCTCTGCGCCAATCAGAGTTCGCGTGTCGACGATCCCGTCAATCGCGCGAACATCCTCGATGATGGTGCGGGTCAGGTCGACCTCGTCCTCGGCCTCGATCTTGACGAAGACATCGTATTCGCCGAAGACCGTCCAGCGGCCGGTGACGAGTTCAACGGCATCGAGCGCCTTTCGGACCGAGGTCTCGAAGCCAGGCTTTGTGGTGATGAGAATGAATCCGACTGCCATGTTTGGTCACCTCAGTAATCGACGACGATGAGCGTCTCGGTTTCCCTGACGCCACCGACCAATCTCAGGTCGCCCATCAGCATCTTCGTCAGCGCCTTGGCGTCGGAAGCCTCGACCCGGGCGACGAGGTCATATTCACCGTACAGTGCGTGAGTTTCAGTGATCGAATCCATGTCCGTGAGGGCCATGAAAACGTCTCTTTCCATGCCCGCTTCGGTCTTGAAAAGGACGAAAGCCGTGTGCATCGATGTTCCCTCTGAACCGCCTCGCGCGGTCAATCAACCATGATGTCTCCGACAGTCCAGAATGGCCGATTTCTCCTTCCAAAAGCCGCGAACCGGACGCCGAAAGCATTCAATGGAATGGGAGGCGCGCACAGGCACATGGTGGGTCGGATGAGAACTGTTCACGGCCTCATCGCCATTTTTCTTCTCGCCGCCTGGACGCCGATGGTTCCCGCTGCGCTCGAGGGTGAAATGCCCTCCCAGTCCACGGGTCGTGCCACGACGACCTGGTCTGGCGTGCTGACGTTGACCAGCGATTACACCGTCGCCGCCGGTGACACCTTGGTCATCGACGCCGGCGCGACCATCCAGATGACGGATGGCGTTCGAATTTACGTCGAGGGCGAGCTCGATGTGACGGGCACTGCAGCCAACCCCGTCACCATCACGATCGATGCGAATGCGCTCTCTCATGAGGGCATCCAGTTCAACGCAACCAGTCGCGGCCGCGGCAGTGTGCTCTCACATCTGGTGATCGAGGAGGCCGAGTGGGGCATCACGGTCTACGATAGCGATCCGACGATGGACGACCTCTATCTCGACAATCCGGATTACATCGGTATCGACCTATTCAATGGCGCAGACCCGACCATCCGCCGCCTCACGGTCCAGGATGGCGGCCAGGATGTGGCCTCCTCCTCGGTCAACAATCGATACGGAATCGGCCTATCGATCGGCGCTGGAAGCAATCCCCTCGTCCTTGGGGCCACCATGGACGGCCTGACCACACGCGGGATCAACATGTGGGGCAATTCTCAGGGCTACCTGCGCGACATCGCCATCTCGAACATCTCGGCGCTCGGTACCGGTGGTTGGTTGCCGGCTGGCATCTGGGTCGAGGACAGTGTCGCCCTATTCGACAACACCAGCGTCGACCGTTCGGACAACGGCATCTGGGTGCGCCACATCACGGCCACTTGGTCGACCCGACCGACCTTCCGCGATGCGACGGTAACCAACAGCATGTACCGCGGTGTCCATGTCGAGCAGGATAATACCTCGAACTGGAATACGCCTCTGAACGCCATCTTCTCGGATCTCGAAGTCAGTGGCACGGGCGGGCCGAATGCCAAGACCCCCGGGCTTTGCTTCCACGCCATCGGCGTCAACACCAGTGGGGTGGACATCAGTGATTCACGCGCCATCGACAACCGCTGCAACGGCTTCAAAGCCTACATGATCGACTCCGCGACCATCGTCGACAATCTGACGATTATCAACAGCGGCAACCCCACCGCGCTGAGCAACAATGACCGCTCGGGCGTCTTCATCCGCTCCTCGAACTGGGCACCGCAGATTCGCAATCTCAGCGTCTCCGGCAGCCCCGGTCACGGCATCCAATTGTGGAAGACGAGTCTACAGGGCCATCATTGGACCGCCGACAACAACACCGGGGTCGGCCTGTGGGCGCGCGAGGCACATCCGGATGTATCCGACATCCATCTGGCGGACAACGGCCTCAACGGACTGCGCATCTATGATTCGAGCAATGTCGAACTCTACGATGTGGTGAGCGAGCGAAACGGCGGCAGTGCCTTCCTCCCCGCCGATGGATTTGGTCTCAACTTTGAGAAATCCAATGACCTGATGAGCGGCTCGAAAAACGTCTCTTGCACCCGCTGTTCCTCGACGAATGATGCCTGGGGTGGCCTGCGTATCGAGGATAGCGTCGACATCCAGATGCACGACCTCTCCGTCACCGATCCTGGCAATGGTGCGCTGGCCGTCGAGGTCGACAATACCGACCTCAATTTCCCCGGCTGGGTCGACATCCACGGTTTGAATGTCCAAGCCAACCGCAGCGGACCCATCGTTCAATTGACGGATACCGAGGCCCGCATCTCAAGCCTCGTTCTCAACGGCACCCACAACGGCCTGTCATGGGATGGTAGTAGCGATGCGCGCACGAGCGCGCTATCCGCCTCGACCCTGTCCGGTGCCAACTGTCTGGACATCAGCGACCTCGAATTGCTCATCATGGCCGATGTCGACCTGTCCGCCTGCAGCGGCCAGATCAACATCCGGGATTCGACCATCAACATGACCCAGACGACTCAGGGAAGCGTCGTCACCCTCGATCTGACCGGCTCACCGAGCACCGTCCGGTGGATCGATTCGGGCGCGCTCGGCAACCTCAATATCGGACCGGGGAGTCTGGTCGATGAGATGTGGACCATGCACGTCTGGGCGCTCAATCAACAGGGACACGGCCTGCCCAACGCGGTCGTCAACCTCTCTTTCTCACAAGTTGAGGTCGACCAGACCCACACCATGCCCTACTCGGGTCATGTTGTGCTCGGGCCCTTCCTTGCACAGCGCACCGACTTCATCAGCACCGGCACCTGGACGGACCATTGGATCGGCTGTGAATACGATGGCCAGCGCTCCGATTCGGGGGCTGCAACACCAATGCCGACGGACCGGGTCCACCCCTACGGTTCACCGGGTGTCACATGTGTCATCACCCTGACCAATCAGGCCCCTCTCATCGTTTGGGATACACCGCTCGATGAGGATGTCTTCGGCAGTGGGGCCGAGGTGCTGTTCAACGCCTCGGATACGTGGGACCTCGATGATGATCCGATCACCTTCACCTGGATCAGCAGCATCGATGGCCTATTCAGCGGCGATGACCTGTTCACCGTCAACGATGGCAACGGCACGACCCTGACCGATGGGGTCCACGTCATCACGCTCGAGGTCTGCGATGATCAAGGCAATTGTGCCAACGAGAGCCGCGATCTTGAACTCCGCAATCTCCCACCCGTGATCGACATCCTGCTCGAGCCTGGCGTCGGCTTCGACGGCATCCTTCGGATGTATCGAACGGCCCACCTCGATGTCAACATGAGCGGCACATATGACCCGGAAGGCGACGATGTCACCTGTCAGGTCACGGTATCTTACCGGTCGACGTCAGGTCCCCCCTTCCTTTGCGATGTGTGGAATGAGAGTTTCGCCGATGCGTCGGAATCCATCACCCAATTCGACTACACGATCACCGTGACCGATGGGGTCAATCCGGCCGTGGACCTGATCTATGCGATCGAATTGGTCAACGACCTGCCCACGCCCGAGTTCACCGTCTCGCGAATCGGCAATACATCGGCCTTCAGCGTCGTGCTCGATGGCACGGACTCGACCGACCCCGAAGGCGATGGCATCATCGCAAAATGGACGAGTGATCTGCTCGGTGAATTGCCAGATGATGGCGACCTCAACGACCTGCAGTGGATGGGTCGATTGCCCGCGGGCAACCACCAGATCAGCCTCTCTCTATCCGATGACCGGTCCGAGCACATCGACCAGTGGCGCACGCTCACGCAGACCCTTGTGGTCGAGAATACCCCGGCGACGGCAATGATCAGCAGCCATGTAGACTTCTCGACAGACTCCAGTGTCCTGCACACCTTCGCCTCCGGCGGCAGCGGAGATTGGGAATTGCCCTGCGAATTCTTCTCGGATGCATGGGCGGCGAGCCACATCTGCTCAGATCAGTTTGTGCCGAACGTCGACAACGTCGCTGTTCGCTGGGATTCCAGCCTCGTGAACGGGGCACTGGGTACCGATTGGACGTTGACATCACGGCTGCCCGCAGGCTTGCAGACCCTCAATTTCACAGTAGATGACGGGGTCAATGCGCCCTCCATCTCCAGCATTTTGATCGATGTATCACAGAGCGCACCGGTGCTCATTCTGACCAGCCCGATCCCGGGAATCGAGGTCAATTCTGACGCTCCAATCCTCTTCGATTTCAGATCATCATTCGACCCCGATGGCGATGCATTCTGGGTCAATGTCTCCAGCAATCTGCTCGAGGAACCCATCGTTGAGAACGGCACCACCGATTACTGGTATGATGACGAGTTGCCAGCCGGCGTTCACACGCTCACGTTCAACCTCACGGATGCGACTGGGCTGTCGAGAATTCACACCCAGATTCTTCACGTCAATCCAACCGGACCACACGCGGTCATCTCCTCTCTGGTCGAGGGCCAATACATCCAACCGGGCGGCTGGCTGGAGTTCAACGGCTCATCGTCATGGGATGCGGATGATGACATTCGCCAATATCTGTGGCACGAGGTCACCGCGGAGGGATTGGTCACCTTGGCCAACGATGAAGATTTCAGCCAATGGGTCAGACCGGGGGTCCGAACCTACACACTCACCGTGCGCGATTCTAACATGGTCTCCGACACGGCCTGGGTCAACGTCACCGTCGGCTCGTCCAATCCCGTGCTCTCCGAATTGGAGGTCAACCTCGCTGAATTGGAGGCGGATTCAGACAACAGCATGATCGTCCATGTGCTACTCAGCGATGCGGATGGTACGACCCAATTGGAAGGCTCTGTCAACGGCCTTCTGATCGCCAGTGGGCAGGAATTTGAGTTCGAACTTCTCGACGATGGCAATGGGCAGGACCACATCGCCGGCGATGGTATCTACAGCGGCGTGGTCAGCGCGTCCATCGGTGCCGGCGGATTCGCCAGCGTCGAAGTGTGGGCGGCCGATGGAGAGATGTCCTCGAATGTCGTCAAGCAGACGCTGCCGATTCACGAGGCGAGTGGGCTGAGTGGATTTGCCTCGATTCTCGGATCCGATGCGGTGGTCGGCATCATCGGACTGCTGCTCGTTCTCGCCCTCATCGGTGGCCTTGTCGTGCTGCGCAACAAGCGGCGCTTGGCTGCGGATCTCGAACTCATTGAGTCCTGGGGTGGCGGCCTTGGGCGCGGCTCCGGCGGCTTCGACCTCGGCGATGAGGAGGCCGGCCCCGACATTCCTGACCTCGAAGCCGATGCACCACCGGCGATGAGCGACTTCGGCGAACCCTGATCAGCGGCTCGCATAGAAGCCAGCATAGCGTTCGGCATTGAGCGCGTAGGTGTATTCATCCAAGACCCGTCGACGGCCGACTCCCGCCATGCGTTGGCGCGCTTCATCATCCGAGAGAAGGGTGTGAATCGCCTCGGAGAGGGTCTCCGGTCGGTCGATGTCGAACAGCCCGCCGACGGTGTCATCGACCATCTCGGGCAGCGGCCCATCATCGACGGTCACGACCGGGGTGCCGCTGGCCATCGCCTCGAGCGGAATCAGACCTTGGCCCTCGTAGTAGGAGGGATAGACGACCAAATCCGCACTGCGGAATAATTGGGCAAGATCTTCGAAGGGCAGGCCGGATTCAATCGTCAGCGCATGTTGGATGCCCAAGCGTTTCGCCTGCTTCTCCAGCGTCCGTTTCATGTGGCCACGACCGACGATGACCAGATGGGCACGCGGGTGTGAGGCGAGCACCTTCGGCATCGCCTTGATCAGCGTCCGATACCCTTTGCGCGCGACCAGACGGCCCACAGCGAGCAGCAGCGGCGTCTCGGTATGGGCTTCGCCGGCGAGGGCTCTCTCATCCGGTTCTCCATAGCGAAGCCGCATTTTTTCATGGGCCAGCATCGAATCTTCATCATCGCGATGCAGTGGCACAAACATGCGCGTATCCACGCCCCAACGGACCACCTCACACCGCCAATTCTCCGGCGGGTCGTATCGGGCGACGAAATCGGCCTTGGTGGCCTCTGAGTTGGCGACACAAATCGTCGAGGCGCGCACCGCGGCGCGCTCGTATTTCGCATAGTATCCCGCCGTCAGCAGGATGGCGAGGTCGTTCGGATTTTTCCACACGGCCGACTCGCCCTGTCTCGCCGCGCGCTTCATCCCATCGCGCTCGCCCAACCATGAACCGTGCAAACTCGTGATGACCGGCCCGACCCGCTCTCGAACCATGCGATACTGCTTCTCTTTCCACGAGATCATCGGCGCGTGCACATGGACCGCATCGACCGGATTCCGCGCGTGAACGCGCAGAAGTTCCCGCAGCGCCCATTTTCCATAGGAGACGGTGAAGGCCATCGGCAGCGGCGCCCACTTGACCGAGAGCACGGAGACCCCCTCCTGCTGAGGGATGGACTGCGGATTTCGCTCGACCGTTTTGTCCCTGCGTGTGATGACGGTCACGCGGTGCCCTTGTTTCACCAATGCACCGGCGAGATGGAACACGGTGGAGCCCATGCCTCCCCAACGCGGCGGATACTCTCCGGACAGCATTGCGATGTGCATGGGCGACCTCCAAAGGGCCCTGCAAGGCCCCCCGTTTTGAACTCATTCGGCTCAAGCCGGTAATGGTTGCATTCAAATCGGCCTTCACAATCCGCGGGTGTGGGGATGGACATGGCAGAGATGCTTCCAGTACACGTGACAGTCGTAATTCCGACGCGAAATGAAGAGGCGGCCATCGTCGATACGATCCGTTCGATTCCAAATGATGGATGGTGTGAGAAACTCGATTTCCTCATCATCGACGGCAATTCCAGCGACCGCACCCGCGAGCTCGCCGCAGAGGAGGGCGCTTGGGTCGTTCTCGAGCCGCGCAAGGGCTACGGCCGGGCCTACCGGACCGGATTTGCCCTCGCCCCCGGCGAGATCATCGTCACCCTCGATGCCGACTGCACCTATCCGGGCGAAGAGGTGCCGGGCCTGGTGCGAAAACTCGTCGAAGAGGACCTGAGATTCATCACCTGTGACCGCCTTCGTCGCGCCGAGGAAGGCGCCATGTCCGGCCTGCACGGATTCGGCAACTGGGGCCTCTCGGTGACGATGCGCATGCTGTTCTGGAATGGCATCCACGATTCGCAGAGTGGAATGTGGGTCTTTCACAAGGAAATCATGGACAACATGAAGATGCGTCCCACCCACGATGGAATGCCACTCTCCGAGGAGATGAAGATCAACGCGCGCCGCTGTTTTGGCCGCAAGAAGGCCGTCGAGGTCAGCGTGCCCTACCGCGTTCGTGTCGGCGATGCCGAGATCAACACTTGGGGCGATGGATTCCTCAATTTCCGTTTCTTCTTCTGGAAGCGATTCGGCCTCAACCGAACCCGCACTGAATGGGGCCCGAACGACGATACCCAGCTCTGAGGGCAATGTCCCTGTCGGCACAACGCCCTTACGTGTGCGGGTGCCTCCGGCACCCGATGACCAGAACGTCGGTCCTCCGCAGGTGCGCCCTGTGGACCGTTCTCGCGCTCTTCATACTCGGCTCGTTGCCGACGGCATCCGCCGAAGCGAACGATGCGATCGGTGGTGCTGACCAGATCCTCGATGGGTCCTCATTGAGCGGTGCGGTCGATTATAGCGGCGATCGTCGAGATTTCATGAAGGCCGCTGTCATCAACGGGGATCAGGTCGACTTTTCGATCAGTCTCACATGTCAGGCCTGGGATGGTGGATGTGATCCACGCCTGCGCCTCTATTGGGATAACTTGACCCAGGATGGCGGCACCCACACCCCCTCCAGCGGCGGCGTCTATTCTATCCGTCACCTCGGCCAACCCGGGTTCACCTACATCGAGATGATCTCCGAGGATTCATGGTTCGCGGATGAATATGATTACACCGTCACCGTCAACGTTGACACGGGTCAGCGCGACAGTGACATGGATGGTTTCTACGATGCTACCGATGATTGCCCACAGACCGCGGGCACGTCAACACAGGACGTCACGGGTTGCGTCGACAACGACGGCGATGGCTGGTCGGACATGGGTGATCCCTTCCCCAATGAGCCCAGTCAATGGGCGGATGGAGATTCGGATGGCTATGGTGACAACGCCAATGGGGTCGACGCTGACAGCTGCGTGCTCCACTGGGGTGATTCCAGCGAGGACCGCCTCGGCTGCCCAGACCGCGACAACGACGGCTGGTCCGACCCCGATGAATGGGGCGAGTGGGGACCTGTTTGGACGATCGAAAACGACGCGGACCATTTCTGGGAGGATGATACCCAGTGGGCCGATGAGGACCGCGACGGCTACGGCGACAACTGGGCGGATGGCGCTTGGAATGGCACGCATACCGCCTTCGGTGTCGGTGAATACGTCGAGAATGCAACCAATCCTGATTACTGCCCGCTGACCGCTGGCACCTCCAGCATGGACCGGCTGGGTTGTCCCGACCTCGATAGCGATGGCTGGTCCGACCCCGATGAGGACTGGACCTGGGAATTCGATGGCGCGGATGCCTTCCCCACCGACCATACCCAGCACTACGACCGGGATGGCGATGGCTTCGGTGACAACCTGTCGGGCAATGCCCCTGACATATTCCCCGACAATCCAACCCAATGGACCGACTCGGATGGCGATGGCTATGGCGACAACAACGGTGCGGGTGATTCCCAAGCTGACAATTTCACAGACGATGCCACCCAATGGGCGGATTACGACCGCGATGGCTTCGGCGACAATGCCTCTGGAAATCGGGCCGATGCCTGTGTTTCAAGGGCGGGGTCCTCGTTTGAGGATCGCTTTGGCTGCCCGGACTTCGATGGCGATGGTTGGTCCAACCCGGACTTCGACTGGCCCGCCCATCCCGGCGGATTTGCCGATGCGTTCCCCGGTGGGGCCGGCTCCAACTGTGGCGAATTGTGCCGCACACAATGGCACGATGTCGATGGTGATGGCTTCGGTGACAACTCCGAACTCGGCGCCTGGCAGCCCGATGCCTGCGTCGCAACCCCCGGCTCGAGCACACGCGACCGATGGGGTTGCCCGGACCGCGATGGTGACGGCTCCTCCGACCCGAACATCGTCCTCGGTTGGCTGCCCCATCCCGCGGGGATCGCCGATGCCTTCCCCGATGATGCGAGCCAATGGGAGGATGCCGATGGCGATGGCTATGGAGATGAGCAGACCGGCTTCGAGGGCGACCGCTGCCGCGACACGCCCGGCACCAGTCGTGGTGACCGATTCGGTTGTACGGACACCGATGGCGACTCCCACTCGGACCAAGGCGACAGATTCCCCCACGATGCCAGCCAATGGCTGGATGATGACCGCGATGGCTTCGGCGACAATGCGAATGGGCATCAGCCCGATGCTTGCCCGCGCTCACCGGTCAGTGCCGGTGTCTCCCTGATCGACCGATTCGGCTGTCCCGACACCGATGGTGATGGCTACTCCGACGCCGATGATCAATGGGCGGCCTCTCCGGATGGAGACGGCGATGCTTTCCCGACGAATCGCGTCCAGTGGGCCGATGCGGATGGCGATGGTTTCGGTGACAATCCGATCGGTCGTCTGCGAGATGATTGCCCGTCGAGTCCCGGCCATTCAACCATCGACCTGCAGGGCTGTCCGGACAGCAACCGTGACGGCTACTCGGATGCCTATGGCCCCGTGCGCAGCCAACTCGCCCTGATGGGCAGCGATCCGGCCGCCAGCCTGTTGACCTTCGCTTGGCCGTTGTTCATCTTCCTCGTCACCGTCTTCACACTGCGCATGATGCGCCGTCAGGAGACGGGGGATGTCGGATTCGAAGAAGTCCTGCTCGAACATGGGGGTGAGATGGATGCGTGAACGCCTGCTCGCCCTCGGACTGGCCCTGCTCATCGTGCCCTTGCTCTCTGGAATGGCGAGCGCACAGGATGCGAGCCACATCGTCATCAACGATTCGCGAGCCGATCATTTGGATGAGGATAGCGACGGTGACTTCGACATCGTTCGGGTCACGGCATCGATCGGCACGACGGCGATATCCGCCGAGATCGCCGTCGAGGTCATCGCCGAGAATGAGGACCTGTCGATTTCGTTCTGGAATAACACGAGCCTCGCAGGTGGTGAGACCTTCAACATCCAGACGACCATCAAGGCCTGGGCGGATGGCGACTTCGACGTCTGGCTGCGCGTTTGGGATGCGGAGACGGGCACGGTGGTGCACGATGCACACCTCGGCAGCCACACCCTTGTCGCAAGCCTTACGCCCCCCATCCTCTCCATGCAGTTGGAATCCGCTCCGTTGATTTTCACCGGTGATACCTGCCTTGTGCACCGCGTCTCCTCAGATCAGGTCGGTGCCCATTACGGCACGATGGGCGTCGTCTCGATTCAGGGTGTTCCGTGGTGGGTTGGAGAGCATGAAACCCCCTTGGACTGCAGCCGATGGCCAGCCGGGGATTACACCCTGACCGAGCATTATCGCAATGGGCTCGGCATGTCGACCAGCATGTCACTCTCGTTCAGGATTCACGTCCATCCGCCGCCCGCCTTCGCCGTCAATGTGACCGGACGCGCAACCGAGGCCGGCACACCGTGCGAGATGATCATCGAGGCGGCCGAGGGCACTCAGATGCCCGAGATGGGCGTGCGTTGGACCCTCATCGACCCCGCCCAGCAAGGGCTTCACATCGACGCTGAGGCGCGTGTCGACTGCACGATGTGGGCCCCTGGCGTGCACAAGGTCCGCGCCACATTGACCAGTCCACAGGGCCGTGAGACCACCGTCGCCCTCAACCTGGTTCGCTTGCCACCGGCGGACGATGCCAGCATCGAGGTGCGAAATGCCAGCGGCGACCCCGATCGCTGGCCCTCGGTCTCACAGGGTGCGGAATACGAACCCGAACCCCTGCTGTTCAACCCCGCCGCCTCGATCGCCGCCGTCGGCGTCGGCGGCTTCATCATCGCTCTGCTCGTAGGCATCTTGGCCTCGAGGATGATCGATCGGGAATCCAAGACTGAGGATGAGATGTGGGAAGATGCACCCGTCACACCCGATAGCGATGGGCTGCCGAGCCACGTCGACGAGTCCGGCATCCATTGGCGTCAACAACCCGACGGTCAAGTCGATTGGTGGGATGCCGAAACCGCCCAATGGCTGCGCTTCCAAGGGTGAGAAAACCGCACTCTCAGCCCTTCTGGCCGGGGTCGGATTCAAAGGTTGCAGGTGCCGCCTTCGGCGGCATGGGAATCACCACATCCGAATTTGATCACCGCGTGCGCACCGCTTCACATTGCGCCATTCTACTGACCCTCGGCATCCTCGCCCTGCTCCATCTGAGAGCGGTCATCGAGCCCTTCATCATCGCCGTGTTCATCTTCTTCCTGCTCGCCCCCGGCGCCCATTGGCTGAACGGCCGCGGCGTCCCGCTTTTCCCCGCTTATGCCGCGGTGGTCGGCGCTCTGGCCGCCCTCATCGGCGGCGCCGGTTGGTGGCTGTATCAAGACGTCTCAACCTTCGCCGATACCCTGCCCGACCACGTCGAAAAAGTGCAGGACTTGATGGCCCAGTACGAAGGGCGCGAAATCTTCGGCATCACCCTGACCTTCGTCGGTCTGGAATCGGCCGTCACAGATGTGGCGGCAGAATCTCTGCTGCTGTCGATCTTCGGTGAAGTCGGTTCATTCCTCACCCTGACCTTCACCGTCTTCGTCTTCCTCGTCTTCATCATCCTCGAGGCGGAAACCCTCCCCAAGCGCCTCGCTGCGGCATACCCAGCAGAATTCAACACCCAACTCGGCGAGATGGTCGTCGACATCGGAAAAGGCGTCAATCGCTATGTCGTCGTCAAAACTGTCGTCTCATTCGGCACCGCATCCGTCACCGGACTCTTGCTGCTCATCACCGGTGTCCCGGGTTGGTTCCTGTGGGCTGCCCTCACCTTTCTGCTGAATTATGTGCCCTACATCGGCAGTCTATTCGCGCTCATCCCGCCCGCCATTCTCGCCCTTCTCACGCTAGAACCGGTGACGGCGTTGATCCTCATCGGCGTGCTCATCACCAATCAGCAGGTATGGGGCCAATTCATCGAGAACAAGATGTTCGGCGCCAGTCTCGACATCAGCCCGGTCGTCCTCCTTCTGGTCACCGCTTTCTGGTTCTGGCTGTGGGGCATCATGGGCATGGTGCTCGCGGTGCCGATGGCCGTCATCGCCAAGATCGTCCTCGGCAACATTCCCGAGACACGACCGATCTCAATCCTGCTCTCGGAGCGACCGCCGGCCGTGGAAGAGGAGTGAGCGATGCAGACCCGCCTCCTCGTCGGCATGGGTGCGGCCATCCTCCTGCTGCTGATCAATTTCTGGTGGTTCGCCATCGGGCGGCAGAAGGCGCGAATCGACCGCGACTGGGTCGCGGACTGTGCTGAATTGCCAACCTTCAGCATCGGCGAGGAGAAGGTCACCCTACACAATCGCCGCGATTTCACGTGGAGGGCGACCCGCGATTTCGATGAACGGTGGGACGATTGGTCGTTCAAAATCGATGACCTGAAGGGGATCTGGTACGTCATCGATCACTTCCACAAGCTGAAAGGATTGGCCCACACCATGGTCGGATTCGAGTTCAGCGACAACCGTTTCCTCATGGCCTCCTTCGAGGCCCGCCGCGAGAAGGGTGAGCGCTACCATCCTTGGGCCGGGCTGTGGAACGAATTCGAACTCTATCTCGTCTGGGCGACAGAGCGTGACCTGCTCGGGCTGCGCACCAATGCACGCGATCACAGGGTCTACCTCTTCCCCACCGTGGTCGAGCCCCACAAACAGCGCGCGCTCCTCGAAGCGATGATGGCGCGCACCAACCAATTGGCTGCCCAACCGGAATGGTACAACACCCTGACCTCGACCTGCACCACCTCGATCACCAAAATTGTCAACCGGGTCACACCGGGAAGGGTGCCTTTCACCTGGCGCGCCCTGCTGCCCGGCTACTCAGCGTGGACCGCTTGGAAACGTGGTATCCTCGAACGACGTGGCACATTCCAAGAGACCGTCGCCGCGGCGTTCATCTCGGAGAAAGCGAAGGCCTCGGGCCTCGGTGAGCCAGCCAGTCACGACTATTC
>Ga0115002_10001149_pt1 | contig 36878 bp, 36 predicted proteins | sample ArcticOcean_MG_C_8_FD_89576 | JGI IMG/M metagenome (GOLD analysis project Ga0115002, IMG submission 89576) | Marine microbial communities from western Arctic Ocean - ArcticOcean_MG_CB11_86 | ecosystem: Environmental > Aquatic > Marine > Oceanic | place: Arctic Ocean: Canada Basin | collected... | reverse complement strand
CGGTAACTGGACTGTCCCGCTGCAACTGATCATCAGATCATCGAAGGGTGGGAACAAACCAACAGGCCTTCTCTTCAGTACATCGATCTTGGATCTGCGGCTAGCGCTTCCAGACAAAGCAGATATTGAAGTAAAGGATGGACTCCGCATCGTAAAACTGCAGTCTGCGCTGTTTAGCATTCCACAGGCGCACTACGCCGCCAAACCACTGGACATGCGGGCAGCCCTCGCCATGCTTGTCGATGCGACGGACCTGCTCAGGCGACTTCTGGACGGTGGCCACAGCACAATTGCAGGCAGGCTTGCAGGAGCCTACAGAAACATAGGCCGTGATGACCTGGCACAGAATATTCTCGATACGATGAGAAGTTCGGGATACAACGTGAATGAAAGCGATCCTTTCAAAGACAAAACGCCCGTCGCTTTCGCGGCACGGGGAATCACCCCTTACGTCAATCGTGTCAGAGTCATGTGGGAGAAAATGCGCGCGCCGATCACCGAAAACTTTCCGGCATCTACCGGACCGATCACAGACATCAAGGCTTACTTAACTGAAATCGACGACAAATATGTCAGCGATGCCTATCAGTCACTTTCAATTGAAGGCTACAGAGTAAGCGAAGACCTCATCAAACGGGTGGCGTCGGGGAACGGGAAACCTGATATGGACAAAGAGGACCGGAAGCAGGGCGACGCTCTTGCGGCCAGGGGCTATTTCCAGGCGTTTCAGGAAGTAAGAAAGAGCGTAGAGAAGGTATTGGATGGTGCTAATCCAGGGCAGCTATTAGCGAAAGACTATGGCTCCTGGTACCGCGAACTCTTTGGCCCTTCGGTGATCGCTGGAATCTTGACTGCTGGAGATGTCGCCGGGTACCGCAACCAACCCGTCCATATCCAAAGCGCTATGCACACCCCACCGCGACATGAAGCCGTTCCAGATCTCCTGCCTGCATTCTTCGAACTGTTAGAGAAAGAAACAGATCCAGCCGTACGCGTGGTACTCGGACACTTCATTTTTGTATATATACACCCCTATATTGACGGCAACGGACGTATGGGGCGCTTTCTTATGAATCTCATGATGGCTGCGGGCGGCTATCCCTGGACGATCGTTCCCGTTGCAAAGAGAGCGGAGTATATGGCCTCTCTGGAAGCCGCCAGCGTTGAAGAAGACATCATTCCTTTCGCGATATTTCTAGCTGGACTCACGGCCGGTACGAAACAAACCCACAGTGAACTGACGAGAGTGCAATGGCAGCGCATGCTGCTGTGGCTTGCCAGGTCCATCAGCGTGATCGGCTTGAGCGCCGCTGGTTCGGCGCCCCCTCCCGCCCTCCCGCCCTCCCGCCTCCTGCCTCCTGCCCGAGAGCTGAATAGCCCTGAGCTGGCGAAAGGGTGATACTCGCGAATCTTTTCTTTCTCAGGAAGTAGCCAGTGACCGGCCAAGTAGACGGGAGTCCGCCAGGCGTTGATGAGTCAGGGGGGTTTTGGTCCTACCGACGTTTTCGCGAGTTGGACTTTATGCCATCAGGCTTTTTGCGCTGGTGGCTGCTTGCCCTGATCGTTCTCGGCTGGGCTGTTGAGCAATACGAAGGGCTCAAGACCGGACCCGTGCTTGTGTACGTGTTGGAAGAGTTCGACAAGACACTGGTCCAGTGGGGGTACGTTGCGGCGGCGGCGGGTCTGGCTTACAGCATTGGCGCAATGTTGCTGAGTCGGATGTCGGACCGGTTTGGTCGGCGGCCGCTGATGGTTTGGCCGGTTCTGTGTTATGCGGTGATTTCTGCATTTGGCGCGATGGCTCCCAACTTTTACGTGCTGGCGGCCCTGGCGATGACCGGTAGTTTCATGATGGCGGGCATGAACTCGTCAGTGCACGCTGCGAGTCGGGATCTAACGCCACAGATGGGGCGCGCGATGGTCTATGCGTGGGTATCGCTGGCGTTTACGATTGGCGCCCTCATGTCAACGCTGATAGCAGCGCATACGTTACCCATATGGCCGGGCTGGCGGCCACAATTCTGGGTTGGAACCGTTCTGGGTGGAACGACGGCACTCATTCTCTATTTTGCATATCGTGACCTGTCAGAACGGGTGCGTGGTCAGATCGTCAAGGATCAGGTGTTGGCGGGGTCTGTCGCGGACCAAACTGACCTGGGCGGAACGGATGACACATCGGGCGAGCGCAGTACGGTCGCCTACGACGAAGGCCGAGAGATCTATCGAAGCCCCCGGTTATGGTTACTGTCTGGCACGATTGTGTTCTGGTCGCTCACCTACGTAACGGTGTCCGGTTATGTTCCAACCTATCTGACCCAACACTATGGTCTCGACCCGGCGGTCTCGGCGGGGGTCACATCCTGGTTTTGGATTGTGTTTACAGCCAGCGTTTTTGTTTCAGGCTGGCTTTCTGATCGGCTGCGTGTGCGTAAAACGATCACTGCATTCGGTGGCATCAGCACGGGTTTCTGCTTTCTCGTCGGCGCCAATTTGCCGATTGGAACAAGCGAGTTGACGTTGACACTGGTGTGGTCGTCGACGGGTTTCTTTGCGGGCTTCATCTACCCTGCGTGGTGTGCGATCTATTCAGAAACGGCAGAAGCAATCTCGCCCTTTGGCGTCGGTCGGGCATTCGGTATCACGGCAACGCTGGCGCCAATAGCTGGCCTGACGCTGAATCTGGGCCTGCCGCGCGTCGTAGAAATTTGGGGTTGGCCGACGTGGATGATGATTGCCGGGTTTTGTTGTTTTGGCGCCGCTGCGCTTGTTGGATTCGGCAAGGGCCCCTGGCTCCCGTCGCGGAACAAGGATCGTGGTAATCCGCTGGCTAGCAGCACAGGTGAACAGGCATAAGACGCACTGTGAGTTTCTGCGTGTTCGAGCCGAAGACCCCGCTCACAAAATCGGGTCGCCGCCGTCGTGATTAGAGTTATTCTTCGCACCGATCAAAACGGTTCATGACATCCTCAACAACCAACAGGAACTAAGATGGCTGAATACATCCCACCGACACTGGACTGGGTGCGCAAACAGGTCGAGATTTACGAGTCGAGTGGGGGCACCAAGGGGTCAACCCTGCTGGAAACGGGGTTGCCGTGCATCATCGTGACCCATCTGGGCAACAAGACTGGCGCGATTCGCAAGATTCCGCTCATGCGTGTGAAAACGGACGGTGGCTACGTACTGGTCGGTTCCATGGGCGGTCAGCCGAAAAACCCGGTCTGGGTGTACAACCTGCGGAACAATGCTGACGTCGAGATACGCGATGGCACCGAGGTGTTCAAAATGTGCGCCCGGGAAGTGACCGACGACGGTGAAAGAAAGGCGTTGTGGGACGCGAGCGCGGACGCCTACCCGCCCTACAACGACTACCAGGCAAAAACATCGCGCAAGATTCCCGTGTTTCTGGCGGAATCCGTCTGACGCGATCGGCATCGGGCCGGGGCTCCGCTCGTTAGTTCAGGGCCATCACGTCAGGACCCTGGCCTCAGGACCCTCACCTAAAGATAAGGGCTCACCGACGATTTTTGGAAGTGAGTTCTTGTCGGCTTTGAAGTCGTGCCGGGCATCCGCCTCGTGCGCCTGGAGTTTTGATTTCTTCCTGCGCTGGTTGCACCGCGACCCTCCTGAAGAATCCCCGCGCAGGATCGGTCGCCCACGCGGGCCATTCGGCCATTCGCAAATATCGACCGGCGTCCGGGCGTATTGTTCCTGTTGTTCGTCGCTGAGCTCGTCATCGTATCGAGAAGCTGGCGTCCTTTCTGACCCCAGCTGGCGTGGGCCGCATGACACATGTCGTCATGGAAACCGGCAGTTGTTTGACCGCGTACCCCACCAGGTCAACCGAACGTTCGACAACGCGGGCGCAAGTGTCTTCACGGGCTCGGGTACATTCGACCGGCCAATTACGATTCCACAACGACCGCTGTGATGTTGTTGCATTGTTAAGCGCGGGCACTGCGGCTGAAGGTGGCATCAGTTGGATGGTTAGTGTGCCCATGGTGCACAATCGCATGTTGGCGCAATGTCCTGAACTGCTCGAGTGTCTGTTTGAAAATTATGAGCGCAGTCGCCTGGGTGAAGAATTTGGTGACGAGGTGCGTTGGTACTCGATTCCGATTCTTACCGAGCTTAATGGCAAGCTGACGTCTCACTACTCGCGGACATTTATCGAATCGGCACAACTGCACGCCGGTGTGAGCTAAATGACTGACCGTCAGTGGCGGGCGATTGATGCGATGCATGAGATTGCCGAAGAACTGGTATTTGAGGATGAAATACTGCCCGGCGAGATTCAGTTGCTGAACAACCATGTGATCTTTCATGGTCGAACGGCATACAAGGATGCAGCAGGTAAACCACCGAGGCTGCTGCACAGGCTTTGGCTATCGATGCCAAACAGCCGTCAATTGCCAGAGTCCCACCAGGTTCTATTTCATAATGTCGGTGCTGGTGAGCTTCGTGGCGGTATTCCGGCCAGAGTCTGATTTGTTGAGAGGTGTTCGGTCTTCACCGAAGGCTCTACTTCATCCTAGGCATGGTCGGGCGCTTCTTTGAAGTGGTCAGTAATCTTGCCGATGACGTCAGAACAACGGTGTCGAAAAGGAATTGTGTTTTACGAGGCGCGTGGGGTAGCGCTGTTGCAGTTTCATGAAAGGCACCGGGGTGACGGGAATGACAGGAACCACGGACTTGCAACCAGACGAGCGAGATGGCCACACTGGCGTCTCTCCAAAAGGTTTGGATCCCGACATGAAGAACACATTTGAAAAGGACGGCTATGTCGTCCTAAGAGGCGCCCTGACCGAGGCCGAGGTGGATCGCGTGGCCGACCCGATCTGTACCGCGTTCAGGGCTGGCGAGTACGACGGCTACAAAGAGGATGCGGCCTATCCCACACCCGGGATCTACTCGATGGGCCCGGCCATCCTTGCCGAGCACCCCGAGATCGCGTTCGTCAGTCTCGCTCACCCGAACATCGTGAACGCGATCGAAACCCTGTTCGGCGAGCCCGCGACGCTGGCGCAATACTGGTCGATCATGCGGCCGCCGGGCGCGGGCGTCGACGACAAGCCTTTTGTTCCGGGCAGCGGTGCACACTTCGACTACAAGCCGTGGCGCTGTGTCGGCTCGTTCGTCAAATGGATGTTCGCTGTGATCCCGTTCGTCGACTACACGGAAGAGGTCGGGCCACTCTGTGTATCACCGGGTTCGTACCTGAAAACGAAGGTACTTCCGTCCGACGGTCGAGTGCACCAGGTTGACGCAGCGCAGGTCCCGCGGACAGAGGACGTCGTGCTGGCCGATCCGTCCCTCAGGAAGAGTGACGTCGTGCTGATGCACGGCTTCTCCTGGCATGAGGCCCGCCCCAACTACAGCAAGACGGACCGGAGCGGGCTTTACATGAAGTTCTACGCGCGGTCCTCGCCCCCCGCGTGCGGGCCGTGGATCTATCCCTCTGCGGTACACGACATCCTGCCGCCGAAGTCGCGTCACCTGGTGCCGCACCACCGGGGTGACGGCAAGTTCGCGGCCGTTCGGGGCCAGCCGGAAGGTGGCCTCGACGAAGCCCTGCTCCTGATCGAAGACCCAGCCGGCCGGGTTCTGTTGCTGGGCGATGGACAGTCCGCCTGGTTCCTGCCTCGGTACGCGGCCGAAGAGGACGAGTCAGCCGGCATTCTGGACGTCGGTAATGTCATGGGGTCCGTGCTCCAGCGTGCGCACGCCGGGCTTGGCCTACGGTTGCCGTGGCTTAGCTGGCTCGTCGACCTGCCGGGGGACGCGCCGAATGGCGGCGAGTGGCGATGCCGGGTCTATGGCCATCGTCTGGATGAGGCTGCGCCGGCGTTGATTGGTGAAGATGGTGGACGCATCGCATGCCGCTGGATGTCCGTGGATGAAATCATCGCGGAGGCATCCGCAGACCGGCTCGAGGAAGGCGCCGATATTGGCAAGTGGCTGCACATGTGGAAGGCACAGGAAGACGAACACGGGAACGGGGTGACTCGCAGCTACGGTGTACCCTCCACGCATGTCCGACACTTCCGGTACAACTTCCGGGGTAACCCGCCTGGGCACTACCGGGTCGGGATGTTTGATGATGCGGGGGTGCCTTTGCCTGGGCCTGAGGTGGTGGCGGACTGATCAGTCGCCTTTAGAATCCAGTCAGGAACCCGCTGCAATCAACGCCCGCAACGGCGGCTCGACCATTTCTCGATGGCGGGCGGCGGCGTCGGCGGGGTGGAGATGCTGGTAGGCCATTGCCAACTCGGCAAGTTGCAGGGCAGACAGGTCGCCAATGCTCGTCACGGTGACGAGTATCGTGAAGATGATCGCGCGGGATCGGGGCAGGCGGCGTAGCGTCTGGCGTTCGGTTCGCACAAAGCAGCGCTGGATGTTCGAGTAGTCTTCCTGTTGCCCCGGCTCGGCGTACCAGTCCGGCGACGAATGTACATGCCAGTTTCCTCGCATGAAGAGCGTGTCCGCCTCGAGACGCTCGAAGAACGTCGACATTTGCGACCCGATGCGGTCCTGCAGCATCACGACCGGGGTATGGATGTCTTTGAGGTTCTTGCCGATTTTGTCGGCGAGGCGCCAGTAGGACGGCGCGGTGAGGGACGCGGCGACGAGTTGGTAGTCGCCGTTATCGCCCGTTTGCATCACACAAAGATCTTCCGCTACAAGCAGGCCTGCTTGTGCGATGTCAGGCAGGTGCGCAAACGTGTCCGCTGCGGACTGCAATTCAGACCTGGCTGATTGCCTTGGCGCATGTGTCGGTACCCGCGTTTGTAATAGTTCCAGCAATTCGCGTGCGACTTCGGCTGCGACTGGTAACTGCTGAATCACGGACTGGGGTTGCTGGCGATAGAGTGCACGCTTGTGCGCGAGGCGGGTCGCCATGTCAGCCGGCTGTTGCAGCCAATCGTCGGCAGGGATGCGCGTGAGACCCATCCGCACGCCGCCGACGCCGCCAGCCCAGGGGCTGAAAAGCGGCGAGGCGACGTTGGCCCCAGATTCAGTTACCACGCGACTTCTGCGAGCGATTCGCGGGTTAGCGGGTCAGGGCGTCGCCGACCTTCCATGGCGACAGCTGGCCTTCGTAGACGCCGGGGCCATTGCGGAAGTGGGCGGCCTCGTCGAGGGACTCCACAAACGGCATGTCGATGGGATACAACGCCTCGGTATCCCTGGGCCGCGGCCCGGCTTTGGAGATGTGTCCCCACAGCGGATGCCCCACCACTTCCTCGGCAATGGCGGCGGCTTCGATGAGCTTGTCGAGGTTGTAACCGGTCTCGATGCCCATTTCGTGACAAAGATCGACGAAGTCCTCGGTCGGCACGTGTCCGGCCGCGCGCCCGTTGCCGCAGTATGGACAACCACCCATGCCGCCCAGCGACGTGTCGAACTCGCGGACCCCGAGCAGCAGTGCCTCGTAGTAGCTCGCGATGGTGACGCCCCGGGTATTGTGAAGGTGCATGTGAAAATCGGTCACTTCTGGCCACTTCTCTCTGATTGTCTCGATGGTCTGGCGGACCTCAAGCGGCATGTTCCAGCCCATGGCTTCAAGGAACGAGACCCGCTTTACGGGCAATCCCCCAGCGTGCCACTTGTCGAACATCAGCGTCAGCAATTCCATGCGCTGCGCCATCGAGAATTTGCCTTCAAAATTCGATCCGAACGGATTACCAATGGCGATGCCGCCGAACTCAGCGCCCGCTTCCTTGGCGCGCTCTACCGTGCCGTCAATGCCAGCGATTTGTTCAGCCTGGGTGCGGTTGTAGTTTCGGCGTGCAAACGAGTCGCAAAGCTCGACGTGGGTCGACGGCGCGGCCCGCGTCCGGACGTCAACCTTGGGATAATACTGGTCAGCGCGCTCGAAGCCACGCTGGTTGAAGACCGCAGCCGTATAGCGGATGCCGGGCTTTGGCACGAACTTCTCGGCGATCTCATCGATGCAAGCCATCGACGGCGTCCACTTGGGATGGGCAAACGAGCCGATAGAGATGACCTTGGCACCTGTGTCACCCAGTGCGTCCAGCAGGCGCAGCTTTTCGGAAACGGGAATTTCAGGGCTTTCGATCTGAAGCCCCTCGCGCATTGTGTCGTCAGTAATAACTACCGACTTTGGAATGTCAGTCATAAGCGTGCCTTTATTCAGTGTGCCGGGAGCGATTGTGTTGAGAGTGAGTGTGCCGGGAGGGATTGTGTCGAGGAATCGCAGCCCAGGTCCTGGTCACGATGCAGGTCAGGATGCAGAGTGTGTGAACGTTGTGCCGTCGTGGCGGTGCGTTTTGCCCTCCCTTATTCGCGCAACCTTGTTCGCCCAACCTTTCCGCTCAACCCTTTCCGTTCGGCGCTTTGCGCCCAACCATTTTTCAACCCCGTCGAAGTGACCGGGACTTTAGCGCACGGCCTCTTGGGTGACAAATACGCGGCGGGTCCATAGCAGCGCAGCATTGCGCCACATCTGCGCACATCCATCATCTTCCGTATGATCGGCAAACGCCATTAACCCCATCGCTCCGGACTCGCCATGCTGACATTTGCCGACAGCCGATGGATCCGTTTTGGCGGCTTCGCGCTCATGTACGCGGCGCAGGGTTTGCCGTATGGGGTCTTCATGATCGCCGTACCGACCTGGCTCGCGAGCCGCGGTCATTCGAGTGCCGAGGTGGGCGGCTTCATCGCGACGGTGAGCCTGCCGTGGACCCTGAAACTGATCTCAGGGCCCATCATGGATCGCTTCTCGTTTTTGCCGATGGGAAGGCGGCGGCCCTGGGTGCTCGCGGCCCAAACCGGTATTTTGGTCGGTGCATTGCTCCTGGTGGTGACACCCGCGGACTATTTCTGGCTACTCGCCGCTGGCTTTTTCATCAATGCCTGCGCGGCGGTGCAGGATGTCGCCGTGGACGGCATGGCGATCGATGTGCTGCCCGACGATGAGCGCGCGCGGGCGAATGCCTTCATGTTCGGTGGTCAGTCTGTGGGCATTTCAGGTTCGAGTGCGGGCGGCGCTTTCCTGTTGGCCGAATTCGGGGTCGCGGCTGCTGGCATCGGCATGCTGCTGTCGGTCGGTATCATCATTCTGGTGCCGCTGCTATTCAGAGAACGCCGCGGTGAGCGGTTGCTGCCATGGTCCGACGGCCAGGCCCTCGCCCGGTCCGAGGCCCTGCAGCAGACGGAGTGGGCGCCCATCATCGTGGACCTTGGGCGGACCCTGATACTGCCGATGAGCCTGCTGCTGCTCGTCATCAAATTTGGCGACCGTGTCGTGGTCGGACTCGTCAGTGCGAGTTTTCCGGTTCTCACCACCCAGGATCTGGGGCTGGATCAGACGTTTTTTCCGGAGTGGAGCGCGATCGCAGGCATCTGTGCTGCCATCTTCGGCGTCTTCGCCGCCGTGCTCATTGACCGGGTGGGTGCGGTGCGGTCGCTCACGATCGGGCTGTTCGCCAAGGCGCTGGTGCTGGGTGGCGCTGGCCTGGGCGTCGCGATGTGGTCCGACCCACGCGTGTTGATCAGCATCATTTTTCTGATCGGCTTCATCGGCCAGGTGCTGACGATTGCAACGATCGCACTCTTCATGATGATCTGCGCGCCCAAAATCGCGGCGTCCCAATTTGCGATCTACATGGCGATGTCGAATCTCGCCCTGTCGGGAGGTGCGGCGCTTCTGGGTCCGGTCACGGCCGCATTCTCGTTCGGTGAGTTGTTCATGATCGCGGGTGCCGTTGAGGTCCTGATGGTTGGACTGATGTTATTTTTCAGTCTGGAGCGTCACCAGTCAGACCTGACTCGTCTCTTTGGCAAAGCGGACCCGACGCCGGCGTAACACCCTCGTTTGCCCCGTGCCCGGGGGATAGCGGTACACTCCCGCCACAATGCTCGATTGTGGACTACATATGCGGGGGTGCGATGTCTGGGGCGCTTGAAGGTTTTCGAATCTGTGATTTCACGGGTCAGCTTGCGGGCGCCGGCGCGACCCGATGGCTCGCCTCGGTCGGTGCAGAGGTGATCCGCATCGAGGACCCGGTGCGCGAAGGCCGCTGGGACATCCTTCGTGGTGGCGAGCCTTTCAAGGACGAACGACGGGGTATTGACCTCGGCGGTGCATTCAACAACCACAATGCCGGCAAGTTTGGCATCACCCTGAATCTGCGTAGCGACAAGGCCAAGCACATCCTGCGTGATCTTGTCCGCGTGTCAGATGCGGTGACCGAAAACTTCGCTGCCGGCGTGCTGGACCGGCTCGGCTTTGGATATGAGGCGCTACGAGAGTTGAAGCCCGACATCGTCTATGTGTCCAACTGCGGTTTTGGCCACGAGGGCCCCTACGCGAAATTCAAGACCTGGGGGCCGATTGTGCAGGCCGTTTCCGGCCTCACCTTCACGTCTGCATTGCCCAATCAGCCGCCCGCGGGGTGGGGCTACTCCTACATGGATCACACCGGGGGCTACTACATGGCGATGGCGATTCTGCTCGCGCTCATTCATCGCCAGCAGACGGGTGAAGGCCAGTGGGTGGATCTTGCGTGCACCGAGTCGGCGCTCTCTCTGCATGGGCCCACGCTGCTCGACTGGACGGTCAACGGCCGCCCAAGTCGTCAGGAGGTGCAACCGTCCAGCAATCGTAGTCAATGGCCAAAGATGGCGCCGCACGGTATCTATCCGGCGGCGGGCGATGACGAGTGGATCGCTATCTCGGTTCGCGATGATGATGACTGGGCCGCGACGGGTGATGTGATCAACGCGCCATGGTGCGATCACGAGCGCTTTGCAACGACCGAACTGCGGCTGCAACACGAGGACGAACTCGACGGCCTGATGGCATTGTGGACCGAGACCGGGGACAAGTTTGAGCGGGCAGCGGCGCTGCAGACGTCGGGCGTCCCTGCGTCGGCCGTGCAAAAGCCGCAGGAGCGGGTTGATCAGGATCCCAGGACCGAAGCGTTCGGCCTGTGGCCGACAGTTGACCATACGGCAATGGGCGAAGTGCGCATCGACGGTCAGGCTGCGCATTTTTCGGAAACCGATTGGGCGTTTGAACGGGGTGGGCCGTGCCTTGGTGAGCACACAGATCAGGTGCTGACAGAACTGCTTGGCATCAGCCAGACCGAGGTGGATCAGTTGCGTACGGAGGGTGTGGTATGACAGCGCTAACGGGTGTTCGAGTGTTGGAACTTGCCAATGAGCGCATCAGCTACGCGGGCAAGTTGATGGCGGGCATGGGCGCCGATGTCATCCTGATAGAGCCGCCCGGCGGCGATCCATCCCGGGATTACCCGCCCCACCTCGACGATGAACCGGGCGAAGACCGAAGTCTCTATTGGTGGCATTATCACACCAGCAAGCGGGGGATAGTGCTGGACCTCGATAGCGAGGCCGGCGCGGCGACGTTTCGCGCACTCGTCGGCACCGCTGACATGGTGATCGAATCGGAGCCCACGTGGCGTCTCGATAATCTTGGACTCGACTATGCAGACCTGAAACAAATCAAGCCGGACCTGATCCATGTGGCGATGACGCCGTACGGTCGCGACGATCCCACGAGCGATCTCCCGGTGACCGATCTGACGCTATTGGCAGGCGGTGGACCGGTGTGGAACTGCGGCTACGACGACCACAGTCTGCCGCCGGTTCGTGGCCAGGGCAATCAGGGCTACCACACGGGATGCCACTTTGTGGTGATGAGCGCACTCACCGCATTCCTGCATCGCACCGTATCGGGCGTTGGCCAGTTCATCGACGTCAGCATGCACGCGGCCGCCAACATCACCACAGAAGCGGGCAGCTATTCATGGCTCGTGGCGGAAAGAACGGTTCAGCGGCAAACCGGTCGTCATGCCTCGGCTCGGCCGAGTGGCGAGACCCAGTCCCTGTGCGCGGACGGGCGCTATGCTAACACCGGCGTGCCACCCCGATTCCCGCGCGAATTTGCAAGCCTGCATCGCTGGCTGACAGAACTCGGATTGGCGGAGCGGTTGCCGGAGGCCGTCTTTCTGGAGATGGGCGCGAACTGGGAGGGGCCCTTTGATCTCTCGCTGATCGGCAATGACGACACCATCACCGCGATATTCGGTGCGGGCCGTGAAGCGTTGCAGTTGATTGCATCCACGGTGTCGGCTTACGACTTCTTCATCGGTTGCCAGACTGCGGGCCTGTCAGTGGGTGCTGTGTATGCGCCCGAGGAAGCCTTCGAAGATCCGCACTTCAAGGCGCGCGGTTATCAGGTCGAGGTCGAACACGAGGATCTGGGGCGGACCTTCCGTTACCCCGGGGCACCGTATGCGCTTAGAGGCAGCCCCTGGAAGATCTATCGGCGTGCGCCGAAACTGGGCGAGCACACGAACGAGATTCTTGCGGAGCTTTGATTCAGGCGCGCATGTTCTCGCAAACAATCCTGCCGTCAACGATGGTCAGCGCAACCCGTCCCGAGAGCGTGTCGCGCGCCTGATGCCAGGGCTCGGCGAGCAGGCACAGATCGGCCGGCGCGCCTGTGCTGATCTGGCGGGGAGGCCCGCCCGGCGCATCGGGTGACGTGAGATAGCCGGCGATAGCCTGTTCCGGTGTCAGGGCTTCGTTGCGCCCGATGATTTCGCCCGCCGCCGTTGTCCTTGTGGTCGCTGCGCGGATGCAGGACCAGGGGTTCATGTCGCCGTAGGGTGCGTCAGAACTGCAGGCGACCGGAATCTCGTGGCGCAGATAGCTCCGGGCCCGATAGAGCGACGGCAACTCGCGTGCGGCATGGTCTGCGATGTACTGATCGCCCCGGTCGTGGATGAGTATGGGCTGGGTAACGACTGTTGCGCCGGCCGCCTGCAGCAGGCTGAGCGCATCCCGTGGACAGAGGGACGCGTGCTCGATCCGCGAAGGTGGCACGTCACCGTTGGCAGCGGCGTCGCCCAGCGCTGCCAGTGCGAACAGGAGTTCGGTGGCGCTCACGCAATGGAAGGCGACGCCACGGCCCATCGCGGCGGCGCTGCCAATGGTCTGCACAAGGCTCGCGAGATCCGGCAGGTTGTCGTCGTCCAACATCATTTTCACTTCGCCCTGGTGCGCGCGCGGATGCGCAAACGGGCTCATGGTGAGTGTGCCCATCAGTCTCACGCGCTGCTGGATGGCACCGGAATCGATGTGGCCGATGAACGATTGCACCGCAGCGTCGTCGTTGGTGAAGGACGCGTCCGTCAGGCCCGTCACACCAAAACGGGCGAGATCGGCGCTGACGGCGGCAAGCTCGGAGGCGACATCGGTTGATCCGGCGGGGAGTGCCGAGAGGCGCGCTCGCAGCCATGAATCCATTCGAAACAGTCGGCCGGTCACGGCGCCATCGTCGTCACGCTCGATGCCCGCATCTGCTGCCGATTCAAGACCCAGCAGCCGCGCCCCTTGCCGATTGACGATCCACAGCTTGCCGCTGCGGTGTTGTATGCGAACGGGGCGGGCAGGCGTCAGCGCATCGAGCGCGGCCATGGTCAGGTCGCCGGCCGTGCTCTCGTGATAGTTGACCGCGCGGATCCAGCCGCTGCCCGGGGCACAACGGAGCGCGCCCGCAACGTCCGCTGGCGAGTCAATGTGACGAGCACCGAGGTCGACAGAGGCCCGGGCTGCCGCCAGGCTGAAAAGATGCATATGGTGATCGTGCAGGCCGGGCAGAAGGGCACCACCGGCGGCGTCGATGACACGTTCGCGAGCGGTGGGTTTCAGGCGCGGCGCTATCTCGTGAATCTTGCCGCCCCGAATGCGGATGTCTGCCGTCGTTCGTGATGGATAGATTTTTGCGTAGCGTATCAGCAACATGGCGGGGCTGGCGGTGAGGTTTCCTGGCGAGCTTCAGGGGGAATTTTGTCGCAGGCATGTCGCCGAGTATACGTGGCGCTTGTGCGGTCTTGCCGACGACATCAACGTATACTCATCAAGATTCCACTCGGGCCGGATGCAAGCGGGGTGCGAAAAAGCATGATGAAGCCGTCCGATCTGGTGCGCCTGCTGTCCACGGAGGCCGGCGCCGAAAGTTGCGGTGATCCTTCAAGCCCGTTGGTCGTCGATCTCGACGCGGGTGAAATTGCCGGTGACATTTGTCAGCCCGCCTGTCCGGTGATTGGCGTTGCCAGCCGTCCAATTGAACGCCCGCCGATGGTGCTGGATCTCCTCGTTCAACCGCAGGACCTGGACGAAGTGAAGGCGGCCGTCGCCGCGAACCCCGTCGCCGTGTCCGTGCTGACCGGATTGTTGCGGCACAATGAGCGCGCTTCGGTCAGGGGTGGCCTCTTTGCGGAGTCGCTCGCGTACTCGAGCTTGCAGCACGGTGCCGAGTTTGAGTGTTGGCTGGAGACGGCGCCGCCGTCCGCGGGCGAGCGGGACACCGGACCGCTCGTCCTGCTCGAACGAGAAGACGACCGGCTGACCATCACGCTCAATCGTCCGGACAAACACAACGCGTTCTCCGCTGATCTGCGCGATGCCCTTTGTGAGGCGCTGCACCTGCCGCTGACGGACGCGACGATTGAGCAGGTGGTGATTGATGGTGCGGGACGCTCTTTCTGTGCCGGCGGCGATCTGACTGAATTTGGCGAGGCGCGGGACAGCGCGGTCGCCCATCTCACACGGATGACCCGGAGTGCCGCCTGGCTGATGCATCGGCTGCGCGAGCGACTGACTGTCGACGTCCACGGTGCCTGCATCGGCGCGGGGATTGAACTGCCAGCCTACGCCGGGCGGATTGTGGCGCGTGACGATGCGTTCTTTCAGTTGCCGGAAGTCTCGATGGGACTCATTCCGGGCGCCGGCGGCACGGTCAGCGTTCTTGCGCGCATCGGGCGGTTGCGATGCGCGTTCATGGCGGTTACCGGACGGCGCGTGGGCGCGGAACAAGCCCTCCGTTGGGGGCTCGTCGACGAGGTGAGGAGCTAGTTTTTGTAAGAAAGAGGTTTGTTTGCAAACCGACTTTCGGGAATTGTCAGCAACTTTGGGACGAGAACCAGCCAGGGCAGCGTTGGGGGCCGCTAGTTAGTCCGGTGCGACGGCGCGATCGAATGCCCGCAGTGAGTTCAGGAAGAGCCCAAGGCCCCCCATCGCGAGCACCAGAATCACGATCAGGTCGAAGGCCGACATGGCTTCGAAGGTGAATCGAATGGACGAGATGACGCCAAAGATGAGTGCGACGATCGAACCGACGGTGAGCATCCAACCGATTGGATTGCGGCGGTTGTAGAACACGATGGCAATGCCAAACATGAACGGAATCATGACTATGCCGCTGGTGACGCCGTAGGTGCCGCCCATGGCGGAGAAACCGTACAGTCGCTGGCCCGTACCGAAGGCTGACGTCACCCGGATGCTGTCCAGCAGCATGTAGAAACTGCCGCACATCATGATGAAGCCGAGAAGAAATTGCCCGGAACCACCACTGGTTCCACTTGCTCCACGCATGTCGCCCGCTCCGCTTACCCTATAATCACGGTAGTGTTTTTCCCCATAAGGTGATGAGAAGCAAATCGTGAGTGCCCTCGACGTCCATATTCGTCTTTCGCGGGATGCCATCGCCCAGGAGGTGAGTGGTGAAACCGTGATTCTGGATCTCGCGAGTGAGTCGTACTTTGGTCTTGATGAAGTTGGCACCCGGGTCTGGCAGTTGCTCCGTGACCACACGAGCCTGCGCCTGGTGTTCGACGTCATGCGCGAGGAATTCGCGGTTGAAGACAGTGTGCTCGAAGGCGACCTCGCGGCGCTCGTGGAGTCTCTGGTCGACGCCGGCCTCGTTACCCGCGAGATCGATAATTGAGGTCGATGGCGGCATCAGACTGGGTCTGGTTCTTCCAGGCGACGCTCGCGTTACCGCTTGTCCGAATCATGCTGCGGCTCATGGGTCTCAGCCGCACCCAGGATGTCTGGCATCGACGCGGCAATGGCGGGAGGCGCAGGCGGCCGGATGTGGTTCTTGGCGAGCGATTGGGAAAGGCGGTGGCGCGCGCGGCCCGGGTACATCCCGACTCGTGTCTCGCCCAGTCGATCGTGGCGGCGTGGCTGCTGGAACGCCATGGGTTGCAAGCTGAAGTGCACATTGGCGTCGCCACCGAAGGCGGTTTTGCCGCGCACGCGTGGGTGGTGCATGACGGACTCATTGTCGTTGGTGCGACCGAACGGGCGTTCACCCGCCTGCTGTGACGGGTCCCGGCGGCATGCAACGTCCTGTCAATCCGCTGTCAATCCAGAGGCTGCTGAAACAGAAAGCCATCTGTGGGCGCGTGGGTCGCGTCGCATACATCGCGGATTTCAGGCAGATCCAGCAGGTCCGGCCACAATTGTGGAGTGACAAGCGCCCCAGAGCCCCGTGGCAGGAAGTGCAGGAAAGCGAGGTGACAGAAATTCTGGTGTCTGACGCGGGGAATCCGCGGACGGAAGTGCCATTGGCTGGATCCCGCGAAGACGACCGCGTCGCCTTCGTTCATGCAATGGGGCTCGAACTCATTCTGGTCTTTGATTGCAGTTTGCCAGTCTTCGTCGCGGCTGAGATTAAGGTCCACCGGCCAGGGTGATACCGGGCTGATGTTTAACGGCCAGGGTGCGGTGTGCTCGATGCAGAGATCCGGCGTCCATTTCGCGCTCGGCGCATCCATGTGGACCTCACACACCCCGAGATTATTGTAGAGGCAAAAAAGTTGTAGGCAGGAACGACGTCTTCCTGCACCACCTCGCTCACGGCTGCCGTCAGTACGTGCTGAAGGGTCGTGAGAAACGGCAGGTTGTGCCGAATGCTGCGGCCGAAACGCAGGAGCTCACCAAGGGACACGTCGTCGTCCAGGCCGGGGTGGCTTACTGTTTTTGGGGAGCCTGGTCGTGGTCGATACGCTGATTGTGGGCGCTTATTTCGGCGTTGATCGTATCGTTTCGCGCTTCCAGGAGGGCCTCGGTGAGGGCGTTCAGCAAGGTGTCAGCACCATCGTGGGCGGCCGGGCGGAGATTGCGACCGCGACCCTCCAAATGGTGCGCGACTTTCCCCTCGCGGGGATTGGTGCCGGCACCTTTCGCTTTGTCTTCCCACAATACCGGCCCCCGGATCTGCCGGCCTTTGCCACGAACGTGGAGAACGACTATCTCGAGTTCCTGGTTGAATTGGGGGTGATCGGGTGCATTCCGCTCGTGCTGATTGCGTTGCTGCCGGTCGTGCGCGGCGTGCGGCTTGTGCGGCGCACGGAGAGTCAGTTCGTGAGAGGCATGACGCTTGGCAGTCTCCTCACCGTCATCGCGCTCAGCCTGCACGCGTTTGCAGACTTCAATCTTAGAATTCCGTCGAACGCGGCACTACTGGTAATCTCGCTGGCGCCGATATGCGCGGCCAGCGCGCTTGATGAGGCAGGCGTCGACGAAGGCCGAATGGCGAACGGCGATGCCTGACAGATCAATCCCGCGGACGGGTTATTCGGTGAGCTTTGCCTTGACGACTCGGCGCAGCAACTTGCCGGTCTCGTTGTAGGGTAGTTCGTCCCAGAACTCGATCAACTGGGGAACCCGCGAAGACCGCATTTGGTCCTTGACCCATTTTTTCAGGTCCTCAACCGTCGTGCTCTTGCCGTCTTTGGTCACAACGACCGCGGCCACGCCCTCGCCCCACTGTTCATCCGGTATGCCGACGACGGCGGCGTCACGAATCGCGTCGTGCTCAAGCAGGACATCCTCGATCTCGCCGGGCGACATGTTCTCACCGCCGCGTACGATAACGTCGTCCGCCCGGCCCTCAAGGAAGAGATAGCCGTCAGCGTCGATGCTGCCGGCGTCGCGGGTGGGGAACCAGCCCTCGTTGTCAGTGACTTTGCCGCGTCCTTCATACTCGCCAGACACCTGCTCACCGCGCACGTAGATCTCGCCGCGCTCGTCCGGGCCCATTACGGTGCCCTCATCGTCCCGGATCTCGATTTCGACTCCGGGCAGTGCTTTGCCGACGGAAACGAGACGGCGCTTGGTCGTTGCGTCATCGCTGGCGGCCGCCGCCCGGTGTTCGTCAGGACCGAGGACAGCTACCGTGGAGCTGGTCTCGGTGAGGCCGTAGGCGTTGGTGAAGTCAGTGTTCGGAAAAAGTTGCATGGCGTGCTCGATGATCGAAAGCGGCATCTTGCCACCGCCGTAGGCAATCGATCCCAGATGAGGCATGCCAGCGGAGTCTTCGTCCTCGAGCGCCTCGACAATGCGCGCCAGCATCGTTGGCACGACGAATGCGGAGGTCACTTTCTCGCGGCGTGCCAGGTCGATCCAGGTGTCGGCCGAGAAGTTTGCAAGCTGTACGACGCGGCGACCGGAGTAGACCGAAGACAGGACGGCCGCGATGCCGGCGATGTGGTACGGCGGCACGCAAACGAGCGCGGCTTCTTCTTCGCCTGCCGACGCGAACTCGACCGAGGAGAGAATGTAGGACACGAGGTGTTTGTGACGCAGGACGGCGGCTTTCGGCGCGCCGGTTGTGCCACTCGTAAAAAGGAGCACAGCAGGATCTTCCGGGTCCATTGACCATTCGCCGTCGTGCTCGTCGGTGTGAGCGGTCGAGTCGAGGAAATGTGCCGTGGAGTGGGCGGTGACGTCTGCCAGCGTGCCGAATTCGGCGGCGCGTTCGTCGGTGGTGACGAGGTAGGCCGGGGTGACGCGGGCGAGGAGTGCTTTGATCTCGTCGTCGGTCAGGCGATAGTTGATGGGCACGTATGGCACGCCCGCCCAGGCGCTCGAGAAGAGGCTGAGCGGTGTCGCGAGCGTGCTGACGTCGAGCATCGCCATTCGTGAACAACCGTTCCTGGTTAGGCTTGCAGCGCGTCGTTTGGCTTCCTCGAACAGCGTGGCGTATGTATAGGAGTTGCCTTCGGTGCCATCGACGAAGGCGACGCGGTCCGGGAAAGTGGCACTCGCCATTTCCAAAAGCATCATGATGTTCATTGGTAGATTCCGGGCGGCGGTCTTGTCAGTCGGTCTTGGGCAGCTTCTTGGTATCTTTTTGGAGCAGCAGATCGCCATTGGCGGCCAATTGACCTTCACCCGCTTTGACGCACAGGACTTCGAGCGTCCCGTCCTCTGTGACGTAACGCTTGCCGATGGCGATGGGGACCGCCTGATCGGGGTTGATATCGACACGCGCGGCGTCTGCGGCCGGATCGACCATCGGTGAGCCACCGCACGTGAGTTCGATGACTCCGGCGGGGGCTGCGACAACCATTACCTCGCCGTTGCAAACCGTGCTCTTTAAGCGGGCCCCTGTTTTTAATTCTGCCATTTTTCGGCACCTAGAATTGAGCGAAGGCGCAATTCTAGGACAACTGTGATGCGGGTTAAAAGCTCCCGTCGAAGATTCGGTGTTATTTAGAACGTGAATGACGGTACACACGGCTTTGAAGGCGCGCGGAAACTGCAGTTTTACGGGGGTTTGGTTAGTATGGGCGCGCCAAACCACGTCAAGATGGAGAGTGAAGATGAGTGGCGACCAGGGAACAGTCAGGGAAATATTGGACAAGGCAAAGTCACTTGCGCGTAAGTCGCTGACCGCGATGGAGGCCAATGCGATCTGCGCTGCATACGGGATTAACGCGCCGGAATGTGGCCTCGCGGGCTCTGCCGATGAGGCTGTGAGCCTTGCCAGCGGCATGGGTTACCCGGTTGTCCTCAAGGTTGAGTCCCCCGACATTTTGCACAAAACAGATGCCGGCGGGGTCATCCAGGGGGTGGGTGATGAGGCGGCTGTGCGCGCCGGGTACGAGCAGATTCTAGCCAACGCGAAAGATTACGAGGCATATGCCCAGATTGATGGTGTGCTCGTGCAGCAGATGGCACCCGGGGGTGGCACAGAAGTGATCGTCGGCGCCGTGACGGACCCGACCTTTGGCAAATTGACGGCATTTGGTCTCGGTGGCACGCTGGTTGAGGTATTGAAAGACGTGACCTTTCGTCTGGCCCCAACGGCTGCCGGTGAGGCTGCCTCAATGTTCGATGATCTGAAGGCATCAGCGATTCTGGATGGGGTTCGCGGCGGCGCACCGGTCGACAAGTCGGCTTTGACGGACATGGTTGAAAAAGTCGGCGCGCTCGTCACGGATTTCCCGGAGATTGCGGAGCTTGATTTGAATCCGGTGCTGGCGCGACCCGAGGGCGCGAGCGCAGTGGACGCGCGGATACTGCTTGATTTCGAACCGGCGCCCGCGCCGCTGCGACCTGGACATGACGAGATACTGGCTAGCATGCGCCGAATCATGCAGCCGAAGGGTGTAGCCGTTATCGGCGCGTCCGCCGAAGAGGGCAAGATCGGCAACTCGGTCATGAAGAATCTCATCGATGGCGGCTACGCAGGCGACATCTATCCGATACATCCCAAGGCCGATGAGATCCTGGGTCGGAAGTGCTATAGCAGTGTGGAAGACGCGCCCGGGCACATTGATATTGCGATTTTCTGCATCCCTGCCCGATTCGTTGCCGGGGTGCTGGCGGAGGTGGGCCGCAAAGGTATCGCTGGCGCAATTTTGATTCCATCCGGATTCGCGGAAGTTGGTGAGCACGCGTTACAGGCAGAAGTGGTGCAGGCCGCGCGGGACGCCAATGTGCGACTCATGGGGCCGAACATCTACGGTTTTTATTATACGTTTGAGAATCTGTGTGCGACCTTCTGCACACCCTACGATGTGCGCGGGCCGGTCGCTCTTTCGTCCCAGAGTGGCGGCGTTGGCATGGCCATCGTCGGCTTTTCGCGGTCCTCCAAGATGGGGGTATCGGCGATTGTTGGTCTCGGCAATAAATCGGACATCGATGAAGATGATCTGCTGACGTTCTTTGAGGCTGACCCCAACACCGAGGTCATCGCGATGCACGTGGAGGACCTGAAAGACGGTCGCGCGTTTGCCGATGTTGCCAAACGGGTGTCGAAGCAAAAGCCGATCGTGGTGTTGAAGGCAGGTCGGACGAGCCTCGGTGCGAAAGCGGCCAATTCTCACACCGGAGCGCTTGCCGGAGATGATCGGGTCTACGATGCGGTTTTGCGCGAGTCTGGGGTCATTCGCGCACGCAGCCTGAACGACATGCTGGAATTTGCCCGCGGCCTTTCGGTTTTGCCGACGCCAAAGGGTGAGAATGTCCTGATTCTGACCGGTGCCGGGGGCTCTGGCGTGCTGCTCTCGGATGCCTGCGTTGATGCCGATTTGACGTTGATGACCATGCCAGACGATCTCGACGCCGCATTCAAGGAGTTCATCCCGCCGTTTGGCGCGTCCGGCAATCCGGTTGACATCACCGGCGGCGAACCCCCGACGACTTATGAAGCGACGATCGAACTCGCCCTGACGGATGATCGCGTCCATTCGCTGGTCCTCGGCTATTGGCACACGATCATCACGCCACCCATGGTGTTCGCTGAACTGTTAGCCAGGCAGGTGAACGCTGCACGCGCGAAGGGCATCGACAAGCCGGTCGTGGCGTCTTTGGTAGGTGATGTCGAGATCGAAGATGCATGCCGCTATCTGCTGGACCACGACATCCTTGCGTACCCCTACACGGCGGAGAAGCCGGTATTGGTGCTTGGCGCCAAGTACCAATGGGCGCGTCGTCAGGGGCTTTTGTAACGGTCGCGGCCGCGGGCGAGGCAGGTCATGTTCGATCACGTCGGCATTTCAGTCGCGGATCTTGACGCCAGCAAGGCCTTCTTTGAGACCGCTCTCACGCCCCTCGGCATTCAGCTACTCGAGGACAACCGGTTGTCGGACGGGGGCCGGTGGCGGGTGTTTGGAACGTCCGGAAATGCGGCGTTTTTTGTGGTTGCCGGTGGCGCCGCGAGCTTGCCGACGGCAACAACGTCGAGGCTGGCGTGGGCGAATAAGTCGACATCGGCAGCAAGGCGGCGACTTTTCTCAGGTCTGCGCCTCGATATAATGCAGCCATCCGGGGAAGTCGTTTGATTCGCCGCTGACAATTGCGCGGAAGTTGTCCTGCAGGCGCCGAGTAATCGCGCCTGGCGTGCCAGCGCCGATGACGGCGTCGTCCAACTGCACGACCGGCCAGACCCCGCGGGACGTGTTGGTCAGAAAGATCTCACTTGCGGCCTGCAGTTCATCAACATGGATGTCTGCCTCGACGCAGGACAGCCCCAGACTTGCCGCGATCTGCATGACCGTGTCCCGGGTGATTCCGCGCAGTACTTTGTCGGTGGGTGGCGTCACGATTTGTGACGTACCTTCGGTACCTGTCACACAGAACAGATTCGACGTTGGCGCTTCAGTGACAAGTCCGGATTCCGTGAGCAGGAGCACGTCGTCAAAGCCCGCCTCGTCCGCCAGCCAGCGAGCAGGGATGGCGGGTGTGTAGCTCGCGGCGACCTTGGCTTGTGGGTCAATGTGCTCGGGGCGCCGGCCCTGCTTCAGTTGTTCAACCCGCAGCTTGATCGCATCCCGCAGTGGCGTGCGCCGTGCGGCGAGGTCGCTGCCGCTATACGCGGCAATGAACACCGTCAGTTCCGGATGCGATGGCAAAAGGTCGAGTTCAACCGACGTTACGAGTCCGCTGATCCGCAGTGCAGTGGCACCGGGATTGCGCCGCACGGTCTCAAGGCAAGCGGCGTTAAGCTCGTCGACGGACGTCCGGAGATCGAGGGACATGATGCGGCACGTATTGACCAGCCGCGCCAGATGCTCGTTGAGGCGAAACAAGGCTGCTCCGCGCGGCGTTTCATGGACGCTGATGAAGTCGAATGCGAGCGATCCCCGTTGCACGCCCTGCGCAAGGATGTGGACGGTCGCGTCTTCCCAGTCAACGAATTCGCCATCCCGCCAGATGACTCTTCGATTGTTCGGCACGGTGGAGGGCGCGCCCTTAGCCCCTGCCGACGAGCGGCATCGCCGACGCCATGACCGTCATGAATAACACATTGGCATCGAGCGGCAGGCTTGCCATGTAGACGACCGCACGGGCGACGTTGCCCACGTCCATGGTGGGCTCCTGCATCGTGGAGCCGTCGGGCTGTGGCACGCCGTTGCTCATGCGCGCGGTCATCTCGGTCAGGGCATTGCCGATGTCAATCTGCCCACAGGCGATATTGTTCTTGCGGCCATCGAGCGCGGTGCTCTTGGTGAGGCCGGTGATCGCGTGCTTGGTCGACGTGTAGGGCGCTGAGTTGGGTCGTGGGCGATCGGCAGAAATCGAGCCGTTGTTGATGATGCGTCCACCCTTCGGGTCCTGGCTCTTCATGGCCCTGATGGCTTCCTGGGTACATAGGAACGAACCCGTCAGATTGATATCCACAACGCGCCGCCACTGCTCGATCGTCAGGTCTTCCAGCGGAACGCCGGGGGCGCCGAGGCCGGCGTTGTTGAACAGAAGATCAACGCGGCCAAATTGTGCCAGAGTGGTAGCGAACAGTTTGGCAACGGAGTCCGGCTCGCTGATGTCCGTGGGCACGGCGAGACAGCGGTCTGGCGCAGGTGATTCCTTGATAGCGGCGTCCAGTACTTCGGCGCGCCGCCCGGCGAAGGCAACCGAATAACCTTCGTCCAGAAGCGCGTATGCGGAGTGTTTGCCGATGCCGGTGCCGGCGCCCGTAATGATCGCAGTCTTGTCGTCGCTCATGGGTTTTGCTCACGCGTCGGAAATGGCCGAGCATGTTAACCCAAATGATATGATCGATACGTTTTGCCGGCGTGGCCAATGCGCTCTTGGGACCTGCTTGAGACGACGTCGGGCCTTACGGCATAACTAGTTTCTGTCCCAGAACGCTGTTCTGGGGCGGGCACTGGCGAGCGGTGCAGGGATGCACCACCGTTTTCTGCAGGGCTCTTTTCTGCGAGAAAATGCGAGGTTTGCTTGCAAATCGATTCCCAAGAATTGTCAGGATGACAATTTTGGGACAAGAACTAAATAGGCCCATCTGCGGTTGGTGGATGGTCAACAGACCGTGTACGGAGTGTGATGCACATGGCACTTTCGATTGAACTCGCAACCGCGGGGCGCAACCTCAAGGAGAGCCTCGCGCTGGCGAGCGACGCAGAGGCCCGCGGCTTCAAGGGCGCCTGGGTCTCTGAAGTCAATGGGATGGACGGCGTCGCCCTTGCGACGGCCCTCGCGCAGGGCATGCAGCGCGGGCGGGTGGGGTCAGCTATTTTGCCGATGCAGACGCGAGACCCGATGTTGCTTGCGATGGCGAGTTCCACGATTTCCCAACTCGCACCGGACGGCTTCGTCCTTGGGTTGGGTACGAGCACGGAACTGATCGTTCAGGACTGGCACGCGACGCCCTGGGGCACGCCGCTCGCGCTCACCCGCGAATGCGTCGCGCTGACGCGCCGGTTCCTCGCCGGGGAACGGGTGACAACCGAAGAGGGGCGCTGGCGCTACCGTCGCGCGCAGATCACGGAACCCGCCAACGTTCCCATCTATCTCGCCGCGCTCAATGACCGCATGCTGGAGCTTGCCGGTGAGATTGCTGACGGCGTGATTCTGAATTTCGTGTCTGTGGATGACGTACGCCACGCCCGCGAACGTATCGCCGCCGGCGCTGAGCGTGCTGGCAAGACCATTGATGATGTTGAGTTGATGGTCTACTTTCGAGCATCCGTGACGGACGACTATGCAGAGGCCGAGGCCCGTTATCAGCGAGAACTCTTTACCTACGTCATGGCGCCGGTGTACCAGAAAATGTTTGCCAGGGCCGGGTTCGGCGAGGTCTGCGTTGAGGCGGAGCGGTTGTGGCGCGCGGGGGAGCGAGAGCAAGCGGTCGCTTCAGTACCCCATTCGCTGATCGACGAACGCGCGCTCATCGGCGACCGGGAACGCATTGCCTCGCGCCTTGCAGAGTATGAACAGGTCGGTGTCGGTGCGGTTATGGTGACCCCGATACCGATCCCCGATCGGGACTATATGACGGACGCGGCCCACATCATTCACAGTCTGGGGAATCGTTAGATGCCCGCATCATCCCATCTGACTCCCGTGCAGATCGCGAGTTTTGATCGCGACGGCTTTCTGTCACCACTGCCACTCTTCTCAGCGGATGAGGCGTCCTCCTATCGTCGGCTGCTGGAAGAAATCGAGGCGGACGCAGGTGACAAGGCGGCGATGGCGCGATCCGGCATACAGATCACCACCCGGTGGGGCTGGGACCTGGTCCACGACCCGCGCCTGGTCGAGCCGGTGTCGGACCTGCTGGGAGAAAATGTGCTTCTCTGGTCCGTGGACTGGTTCATCAAGGACCCGGGCACCCGGTTTGTTTCGTACCATCAGGACGCGACGTACTGGGGTCTGGAACCCCATCATGTGGTCAGCGCATGGGTGGCGCTATCAGACGCATCGATGCCAACCGGCCCCATGAAATTCATCACGGGCAGCCACAAGGGGCCGCTCTACGAGCAGGAAGATACCTTTGGGCAAGACAACATGCTGAGCCGTGGCCAGGTCATAAAAGCGGAGGTCAATGATACGGAAGCGGTCGCGACCCCGCTGGCGGCAGGCGAGATGTCGCTGCACCACGTGTGCACGATTCATGGCTCGGACCCGAATACCACCCGTGACCGGCGCATCGGCATGGTGCTCCGTTACTGCGCAAGCGACGTCCGTCAGACCAAGGTCGATGGCGATCGCGCGGTGTTGGTGAACGGGGTCGACGAGTACGGTCACTTCGACCTTGTGCCGCGACCGGCCGCGGACCGCGGCACGGCAGAACTCGCGGCATTGAAGGCACACGGACAAATAAGGCAGCGAGCACTTCATTCCGCGGACTACGAAAACTAACGGGGCCGATGAGGCGCCGGAGTAAACGACGAGTTACCGTGTTAAACACGGTTTCCACAAGAAGGGAGTCAGCATGGCAGACGCAGCGACGGGCGACATGGTAGAGACAGAAGAGCACGGTCAGACCTTCGTGATCCGCATGAATCGCCCGGAGCGGCTAAACGCGCTGGGTATGGATCTGCGCCACGGCCTCGGCGCTGCTTTCTGTGAATTTCGGGACCGGGATGATCTTGAAGTCGCCATCTTTACGGGGACGGGGCGCGCCTTTTGTGCGGGCGAAGACATGAAGGAATCGCTCGAGCGGGGCCGCCCGGGTGTTGGCGATGCGGTCGAAGACCCGTACATGGATGGTTCGCTTGCCAAGCCCGTGATCGGGGCAATCAACGGCTACGCGATGGGTGGCGGCTTCATGCTCGTTGAGCGTACGGATCTGCGGGTCGCCGTGCGTGGGGCGGTCTTTGAGGTGTCTGAGGCAAAACGGTGGTTGCTTGGTGGCTACAATCACGGCTTTCTTGCCAGCCTGCCGCACGCGATTGCGACCGAGATGGCGCTCGGTTTTCGGTTCACTGCGGAGCGCTTTCATGAGGTCGGTTTCCTCAACCGACTGGTCGACCCCGATGAGTTGATGCCGACGGCGCTCGAGATGGCCGCGCACCTGCTCACGTTGCCGCCCGCATCCCGGGTCAACACGGTGCACATGATGCGCACCATGCAGCCGCAGATAACGCCGGACCTTCTGAAGCTCGCGGCGGCGCTGCGAGACCACGGTTTCAAGGACGATCTGATGGAGTCCCGACGCGCGTTTGCCGAGAAACGCGCGCCTCAGTTCAAGGGCTGGGACGACCCGGAAGATCGGCACCGCGGGCCGACGCTTGAGGGTGTGCAGGGGACGTAGCCCCTGACCATAGCAGCATCTCACGGTCAGGCATTACCGCGCTGTCGCGCAGGGAACCCTCGGTACCTTGGCTTTAGTTCCATGAAAGGCTGCTGAAAAAGCAGTCTGGTAGAGCGATACATGGACTTCACGTTCGCTTCGCGAGCCATGAATGGGTCTCAACCGGCGTGGCGTTAGCGCGACCGATTTGGAGATGACGCTTGTGACGTCCAGTTGTCGCGCGAAGAGGCTCATCACGAACGACATGGAACCGAGACAGTGGCAGATGACGTGGATACGGACGTCTTCACCGGCGATCTCGCGAATTTTGTGCACTGCCGCAGGATGATCAAAGAGTGCGGCGTCGTCCATCGAGTAGCGATGCTGGGACAGGTTGTAGCTGTGGCGGTTGCTCATCCGAAAATCGAGGGTGAACACGTCGGTCATGCCTTGTCTGTGCAACCACTGCACCAGGTTCTCGTGCTCGGGCATGATGAACATGTCCGACGACGTTGTGAGGCCGTGGATGATCATGACGACGTCGTTGCTGGCAGCTATTTTGAAGCGCAGCATCGAGAGGTCCAGTTTGTCCTCCGTCTCGAACGGGTGCGTGGTCACTTTGGCGTCCGTCATCCCGGCCAGGGTATAGAGCGGGATCTCGCGGGACATGTTTACTCCGAGACTATTTCACCGGCGATGTATTCGGCCAAGGCTGCGATGGTGCGGGACGGGTTCAGCCCCATTGCCATTGGAATGATAGATCCGTCGGTAACATAGAGCTCCGGGTAGCCAAAGACCTGGCCCTTGCCGGAACTGATCGCCGTTCCCGGCCGCGGTTGCGGCTTCTATCATAAGATTGAAGCGTGCTGTGAGTTGATTATCGGGCAACTCCTGCAGGTTCAGCATCTTGCCGACGGTCTCGTAGTAAGGGGTGAGCATCTCGTAGGTGATGTTCGGCGGCCAACCCTTCTCGAAAAACCAGGGTTTCGCCTCAACTGAAATGTTTGCGTAGATGAGCGAACCGCCACCGACGCCTGCGCCAGCGGCATCTTTCATGTCGCCGAAATTATGCAGATCGATCCAGCCGTTGCCCTTAGCGGGATCGTCATGGTCTCAAAACCAGCGATCATTTAGGCTGCGGGGATAGTCTTCCTTCTTCCACTCGTGGCCGCGCTCGAGGACCAGAACGCGGCGTCCGGCTTCGGCCAACCGGCATGCCGTCACCGCGCCGCCAAAGCCCGGAGCCGATGATGATTACGTCGAAATCAGTCGCCATGTTTCGCGTCTCCTGCGCTTGCCCATCTGTCTGGTTGACCTGTCGATCCGTCGCGCCGCACCGCGGCGTCTTTCAGGGTCTCGATACCGTATGAGTCCCAGAGTTCGCCCATGAAGAACTTGCCAAACTTTGCGACGGTCGCCGCTTTCTCGGCGGTTGAGTCGGTGCCGGTGACCCGGACCGTGCTAAGTAGTGCGGCGAGGTCCGGGACGCCCAGTGTCAGAATGCCTGCACCGATGATCGTACCGCTCTTGTCGGGTTCCTCATGCAGGGTCGTGTAGAGCGTTGTAGTATCGACCACATATCAAAGCCGTGATCGTCGCGCACTTCTTTGTGGCCGGCAACGTAGAGTTCGCGTCCATCGGCGTTGAGCGCGAGTTCGTACACCATGAGTTTCAAACGAGGATCGTCACCCGGCAAGAAGAGGTTAAAGACGCCGCCGGTCGATGGCAGCCCCATGCCAATGGGTGCGCAGTCGATGGTTCCGCTGAGCCCGTCTTCGTGGCGTGAATCGTCGATGAACGCATCGAGGTCGGGCGCCGACACTGAGGCATGCATGGCGAGGTTGGTGCTCGCCGCTTCTCCCTTTGCGAAGCCGTCGTCCGGCGTTTGCGCGCCGAGCGCAAACGGACCTTTCATGGTCTCATCGAAGATGATTCCTTCACTCATGAGTGTCTCCTTTGTCCCTGAGTCGTTGATCGTTTCTCTTGCGTGCGGCGCCCAGGAGCGGCACCGACCGCGCGAATGATGCGCCCTGGTGGATGAAGCCGCGGCATTGCAGACTATCCGTGCATCTGCTTGCCCCGACCGCAGGGGGACGTGCGACGCGTGGTCGATGTCGGGCGGTTGGTTGAGTCGTGAGGTCGCCGATGGCGCGCGCGAGATAGCGGATGGAGATGTCAAAGTTCGTATCGCGCGTGGGGTCGGCGTGGCCGGAGATCCCGCGCGGTCGTGGCCGCGACGAACATTGACGATTGTCTGCGTGTAGGCCGCTAGTGGATACGCGAGCCGAGCGACTCTTGTTCAACAGCTCGGTCGATGGCTCAGTCGATGGCTCAGTCAATTGCTCGGCCAAATGGACAGTCCCTCCGTGGCATGTCGTTGCATTCACGCTATGTCGTAACTTTCTGTCGTAACCTTCTGTCGAACGTCGGGTCAGAAAGTTCCTGAAGCTCATCGCTCCTAGTCGCGCACGCTGACTTGCATCTGTTTCTCGCCTTCACGGCCCGGCCGCTGACGAAATCGCGCTAACCGATTGGAGGCCCTTTGGAAAGATGGTGCGGCTGCGTGGGAGGCGGGGCGGGGAGGGGCGAGAGGAAGTTCGTTGCGCCGTCGTTTGACCCGATTGCAGACTGCGATGATGTCCGGATGTATGGTTGCGACGACAAGAACGATCTCACCGGTTATGAGCGCGCCAGGTCGCGTCGAGTGGAGGCACAATGAACGAGGACGACGAATTCCTGTTTGCAGGACTTAAGGTGCTTGATGTTGGCACCTGGATCGCCGGTCCAGTCTCGGCCACCATGCTCGCGGATTTCGGGGCAGACGTCATCAAGATCGAACAACCCGGCGTCGGCGATGCGTACCGCAACCTTGCAGGCAACCCGGGAACGCCGAATGCGAACGTGAATTATGCGTGGGCGATGGACGCCCGCAACAAGCGCTCCCTTGCGCTCAACCTGAAGACGCAGGAAGGCATGGACATCCTGCTGCGCCTTGTTGCCGACTGCGATGTTTACATTACCAACCATCCGCAGGCGATGCGACGTCAACTGGGTCTCACCTATGAGGATCTTGCGCCTCTTAATCGGCGCATGATCTATGGGTCGCTTACAGCCTACGGCGAGGAGGGTCCCGAGAAGGATCGTGAGGGTTTTGATCTGGTGGCCTACTGGGCGCGGACCGGACTCATGGACCTCGTCCGACCGGTTGGCGGCGAGCCGGCACAGTCGCTGCCCGGCATGGGTGATCACCCGACAGCGGTTGCGATGTACGCCAACATCGTGACGGCGTTGCTACGCCGGGAGCGCACCGGCAAGGGCGGCTTTGTCCACACATCCCTGCTGGCCAATGGGCTCTGGTCGGGATCCTGTATCGGCCAGGCGCACTTTGCGGGTGCTGATTTCTCTAACTACCGGCAGCCGGGGCATGCGCACTTTACCCGTGCCTTGTACGAGACGAGCGATGCCCGCTTCTTGCAGTTCACGATGCTGCGTACGGTCGATGAGTTCGATCGCTTTGTGCTGGCGATCGATGCACTTGAGATTCTCGAAGACCCTCGTTTTGCCTCATTCGAGTCGCGCTTTGAGCATGGCACCGAGTTGACCGTATTGTTGCGTGACATTGTCGGCAAGCGAACCGCAGTCGAATGGACTGATCGATTCCGTGCCGGTGGTGTGCCAGCGTCTCTGGTTGGCGTGATGGCGGAACTGCCACATGACGAGCAGATTCTGATTAACGACATGGCGGTTAAGCCTGTGGACGATGTGGGCATGTCGCGGGTTATTCGCGACCCCTTGAACGTCGAGGGTGTACCGCGGGTCGGCGTCAGGAAAGCGCCCGATATTGGGGAGCACACAAGCGAAATTCTTGCCGAGATGGGTTTCTCAAATGATGAGATTGTGCGCCTGGGCGAGGCCGGTGTTACCCGCTAGGGCTTTTCATCGGCCCCAGACGGAGTCAGGCACATCGGTCAGGCCGTAAAGCTCGAAGCCGGGGCGATCGATGGGATTGCCCGCAACATTGATGCCGGTCCCAGACTCGGTCTTCAGCGCTTGCTCGATGCCCCAACGGGAGAGACTCTGCACCTTTTCCATCTGATCCATCTCGTCGAACGAAAAGAACCCGGCAGCCGCAATCTCGTCGCCGTCGTGCTGCGGTTCGCCACTTTCGTATTCAAGGCGAAAGATCATGTAGACATTGGTGCTGGGTCCCCCCGCGGTGCCGCCGAGCGCGTGGCGGAATGCAATCATGTCCCGCACCCGCGCGATGACGTTTGACTCTTCCTCTACTTCCCGCTCAACCGCGACGGACAACAGTTCGTCGTGTTCTGCGTAGCCGCCGGGAATCTGCCAGGACCCGGCGAACGGATTCTGTCCCCGTTGCACCAGAAGGGCCTTGGTGACCCCTTGTTCCTGACGGATGACAACACCGGCGCAGCCAATCGAGAAGTCGCCGAAATGGATAAAGCCGCAGCCACTATCCGGACAAGCAATGCGGTCCCGACCGCCATCGTGGCGAGTGGTGAGGGGCGAGGCGCAGCGCGGGCAGAAATTCATGGTCATACGTTCAGGGCCTTCTTGATTACTTTGATTGCGCGATAGCCGTACGGTTGGCGCAGTGGTGCTGTCGCGATAGCAGTTCGTGGACTCGGAAGACGACTGAGGGTGAAGACAATCCTCGTTTGAGTCAACCAGGCCGACGGCGCGCCAGTTAGCTTGTTCGCGGCCTGGGTATGATGATCGGGAAATATCCGGGCCAACCGGTGGTGCCATGACGCAACCCAACGTCCTTTTCATCATGACGGACCAGCAGCGGTGGGACGCGATGAGTTGTAGAGGCGATTGGGCCAAAACCCCGAATCTCGATCGCATCGCTGCGGAAGGTGTCCGCTTCAGCCGCTGTGTCACGACGACACCCATCTGTGTGCCGGCACGGGTCAGTCTGGCGACGGGTCGTTATCCGCACAACACGGCTGTGTGGCACAACCTTGCTTACACGCTTTCGCCGGAAGCGCCGACATGGATGCAGGCGGTGCGGGACGCGGGTTATCGCACCAGCCTCTTCGGCAAGACGCATCTGCACCCGCATCAGGGCGATCTGCGTGAGTGTGAGCACCCGATCAACGCCTACGGGCTTGACGATGTTGACGAGATCGGTGGCCCGCGCGCGAGCGCGGTTGTCTACCAGGTGTCAATTGCATGTCGTTTCTGCGTCGTCGACCCCCGTCGGTCGTCGCTGGTGCCGAGGTGCGAAAGCAATCTGATGATCTGCTCTCGGGTTGCCGCCGGCGCGATGACATCGTCGAAGCTCGCGTGGTTGAGCACAGTGGCATAACCGTCGTCGACGCCGAGTTCGACCTCGGGCCAGGCCACGCTCAGCATCATGGTTGACTGGCCGGTCGGGAAACCGGCCATGACGGCAGCACCAAGCCCGCGGGCGCGGCCGGTCTGCACGGCAAAGAGCGGCGTTTGTCGATGGTGGTGCGCCATGATCGGCCGGTGGTGCCACCGGCCCGGGATCGGCAGGGGTTTGCCGTCGTCGTCGCGTGTACCGCAGCCGATCGTGTCAATCAACGAAACGACCGGATAGCTGTAGGCGTCGCATTGCTCGATGAAACGTGATGCCTTGGTTGCGGCATTCTCATCGATGAAGCCGTCGTCGATGGCAGAGTCGTTAGCGAGGATGCCAACGGTTTTGCCACCCATGCGCCCGAGCCCCGTGATCATCGCGCGGGCGAAATGCCGGCGCAGTTCGAAGAAACTGCCGGCATCCAACAAGCGGTCGATACGCTCGTGAGTCGTTGTGACATCATTGATTCTGGCGGCCTGTGGATGTGCTTCGCTTCGGTCCACCTTCGAGGCGGGGAGGTCATGATAGAAATCGAGGTAGCGACGCGCGGCCTCGATGGCCGCTGGTTCGTCGTCAACCAACAGGTCGATACCGCCGCTCTCGTCGTGCATCTCGACGCTCGCAAGTTCGTGGGCGGTCATCCGCACACCGAGTGCCGCCTCAACCATGGGTGGACCGCCCATGCCGATGGAAGACCCGGCGGTCGCGACCAGAAAATCAGAAAACCCGGCGGCGCTGGCATGCCCGGCAAATGAGGGACCAGAGACGATCGCGACCGTCGGTGACCAGCCTGACAGTTCGGCCATGCCGTCGAAGAGCGAGTAGGGACCAATGGGACCGGAGAGTTCCAGGTGTCCGAGTCCGGAGCGCGGATGGCGGGCGCGGCTGCCACCGCCGTCCACAAAGAGCACGACCGGCCATCGGTGTTCTTTGGCGAGCGCGATCAGTCGACCGAGTCGCCCCGCACCGTAGCCACCGCCGTGGTCGGTGTAGTCGGTCGACGAGGCGACAACCGTGTGGCCTGCAATGGTGCCGACGTAATCGATGCCGCCTGCCTCTGGAATCCACTCGCCGTCCTGATCGCGTGCTGCGATGGTGCCGTATTGCACGTCAGTGTTGTCGTCGAGAAGTGCCGCGATGCGCTCGCGGGCGGTGAGTTTGCCCTTGCTGTGAACGAGGGAGACCGCCTCCGGCCGGAAGGCATCAGTTTGAGTGGCCTGCGCAGTGGCCAGTCGGTCGACATCACCGTCCATACTGTTACCCACGGATGTTCCTCTTAGATGTTTCTCATGTGAAGTTGCTCGCTCAGCGGGGATCCACGTGATGCTTCTTGACGTCTGGCAGTTTCCGAGGCGTCTGGCGGATTAACTGCGCGATCTGTGCGCGGGTATCGGCCGGTTCGATCACATCGTCATACATGTAGGCCCGCGCGGCTTTGAGGCCGGTCGATGCGTCGCGCATTTTGTCGGCATAGGCGTCGCGAATCGCCATAGCCTCGCGGTGGTTGGCGGCCGCCTGGATCTCCTTGCGTTTGACGAGGTATGCCGCTCCTTCAAGAGACATGCCGCCGGATTCGACCGAGGGCCAGGCGAGTCGCATCTCGGGGGTGATGCGGCTTGCGCCCCATCCGGACATTGCATATGGGCCCAGGCCATAGGCTTTTCTTAGCTGCACCGAGCAGAGTGGCACCGTGCGGTGATGCAGGGCCGAGAGGGGTCGCGCGTGGTGTCGGGCAATGCCTTCGCGCTCAGCCTGTGGCCCGACCATGTAACCCGGGTTGTCGATGAAGGAGACGAGCGGAAACTCCCAGGCGTCGCAAAGCTCGATGAAGCGGGCCGCTTTGTCGGCGGCTGCGGCGTCAATGGCACCAGCAAGTGGCGACTTGGGCTGGTTGGCGAAGATCCCGATGCTGCAGCCCTCAAGCCGCGCAAAACAGGTGAGCATCGAGCGCCCATGGGTTGCACCAAGTTCGATTACGGAACCGTCGTCGGCGATGGCGCGGATGATCCGGCGCATATCGTACGGCCGGCGCCTGTTGTCCGGAATGATATCGGCGACGTCCTGCCAACCGTCTGCAGGGGCGCCGGGATCGGCCACTGGTTTCAGGTAGAGGTCCAGACAGGCCCGGGTTATCTCGATGGCCCCGGCCGTATCGGCTGCGATGACATTCACGTCGCCCAGTTTCGCGCGCTCGGTTGCTGATACGCGATGGGTTGTACCCGACTGTTTGCCGCCGAGGGTCGCGTCTGCGGTTGCGATCACGACATCGCACATCATCGCCATGCTGGCATGTGCATCAAGTGCGCTGGACGTGATGATCGCAATCGTGGGTGCCCAGCCCGACAACTCGGCGAGGCTGCTAAAGATGTCGAAGCGCGATGGCGGCGTCAGGAGAATCGGCGGTGGCGCGCCGCCTTCTGTCCGGGAGCCGTCGCCATCGACAACGCAAACAAACGGCCAGCGATGGCGAATGGCAAGGCTGAGTACGCGCAGCAGTTTGCGACTATTGCGGTCTGATATCGTGCCGGCGAGCACGGAAGGGTCGAACGCCGCGACGACCAGCGGATGGCCGCCCAGTTTTCCCGAAACGGCAATGAGACCATCACCCGGTGCATCATCGTCAGTGCGGTTGGTGGCGCTTGCGAGTGGGCCGTACTCGATGATGCTGCCAGGATCGAGAAGCTGCAAAACCTCGTTCCCCGCCACGCTGCGAGTCGCGCTAGCGGTTCGCGCACGCCTCATCTGTTGCAGCAGTTGTTCGTCCAATTTGTTTGTACCTCGGTGACCGCAGGGATGGCGGGTTGCTGATCGTTCGATGCTACCTGAGTTGGCAGCACCAAGCAGCCCGCAGGCTTGCTTGCATTGCGCGTGTCAGTCAAGCGAAAGTCGTGTGGTTCACTCGCTCGCTGCTGTTTGGAATGTCGGTCCTGGCAAGGCAGCCAGCGATTGTTGGACCCGTTATGTCACGAACAACCGTCCGCTTTGGGAGTCGACCATGACCGCAGCCATCGAGGCCTCACCCGGCGCGAAGATGATCTACCTGATCAAACGCAAGGCATCGACCAGCCGCGAAGAGTTGGTGGCACATTGGTATGCCAATCACATGCCGTCGGTAATCCGCAACCAGGTGCGCTCGGCCGAGCGGGGACAGCGCCATGCAACCCGGTACATCGCCACGCTCTTCGATGCGGGGTTTGATGTGGAAGGGCGTGGTGGCGCTGATGAGGACGTACAAGCGTGGGACGGTATGGCCCAGCTCTGGTGGGACGCGCCGCTCAATATGCCGAAGGTCCCGCATGGCACGAAACCCACGGATTCGTTTCAGGAACGCGCGGAGCCCTATTTGCCCTGGGCAACGTCGGAATTCGTGGCAATGGATGGTGAGCTGCCGGTGACGCCGCTGACTCTGAACGAACCGTTTCCGACTACGCGGTCAGGTTTCTACAAACAGGTTTTCTTGGTCGCGGCGAAGCCGGGCACTGACTATCTGGCGTTCTTTGAGCACTGGCTTTCCATGCACGTGCCGAAGGTGCGAGAGCGCATGGAGCAGGTCGGTGGCTTTCGTTATTGCGTCAGCCTCAGCCAGTTCCCGGATGTCGCACCGTACGCTGGCCTTGCTGAGCTCTGGTTTCCCAACCGCTCGTGCCGGGATGATTACGTGTCGCGGGTCACGCCTGATGGCATGGAGACTTGGGTGGATGTGGCCGCAACGCAGGTATACGGCAGCCAGACGGAGATGATCGGAATTCCCTGACGCTGACGCCCGGCGCCTCACTCGCCATCAATGACGTGGTGCTGTCCCGGATAATGTAGCCCTGCGTTTTGAACAGGTGAGCAAGCGAGGCTGTGAGCAGACTCGTTCACCCTACCCTAGAATGTCCGGTCCCGCGTCTAAGCTGCCTCGACCTGGTCGTCCTGGGCATCCTTTGTTATTGCGTGACCGCAGCGGGCACTGGCGAGCGGTGCTGGGATGCACCGCTATTTTCTACAGGCTTTTTTCCGGCAAAAGCACGCGAGGTTTGCTCGCAAACCGACTCGCAAGAATTGTCAGGATGACCTCACGGTGCCGGATTGCCGCGCTGTCGCGCTGTCGCGCAGGGAACACCGCAGCACCTTCTTTAGTTCCATGAAAGGGCTTTAGTTCCATGAAAGGGTGCTGAAAAAGTGCTTTCCTGCACTTTTTCAGAGTCGCGGGCCTCAGCCCGCTCGCGACAAATCAACGACTTACGTCGTCGATTTGCGGCCGATACTATTCATGGCTCGCGAAGCGAACGTGAAATCCATGTGTCAACTAACAGGCTGCTTTTTCAGCAGCCTGTTAGTTGACGACGTTGACCGGATTGCCGGTCTGGAACGCAGCGAGATTGTCTGCAGCGATCTGCATTAGTCGCTCCCGCGCTTCGATGGCATTCCAGGCGAGGTGCGGCGTGATGACGCAGTTGGGGGCCGTTAGCAACGGGTTGGCAGCGGGCGGCGGTTCAACATCCAGCACATCGAGCGCGGCGCCGCCGACCTGACCGGCGGCGAGCGCGTCGGCCAGCGCCTGATTATCGATCAGGGGACCGCGGCTGGTGTTGATGATGACCGCCGTGTTCTTCATCTTCGACAAACGTTCGGCGTTGACGAGATGGGTGTTCTCTGGGGTGAGGGGACAATGCAGCGAGATCATGTCAGAGCGAGCGAAGAGATCGTCCAACTCGACCTCCTCGACCGAAAGTCCCGCGAGCGCCTCGTTGGACGGCCAATAGACGTCGTGCGCTATCAGCTTCATACCGAAGGCTGCACCGATGCGCGCGAGCGCTTGCCCGATGCGGCCGATGCCGACGATGCCGAGGGTGCGACCGGTCAACTCGAACATTGGCTGGCGAGAAAAACACCAGTCGGGACTGGTCGTCCATTCGCCGTTGTGCACGGCCTGGT